>Ga0268261_10004797_pt1 | contig 10181 bp, 6 predicted proteins | sample TergutNc150P1_FD_190353 | JGI IMG/M metagenome (GOLD analysis project Ga0268261, IMG submission 190353) | Nasutitermes corniger P1 segment gut microbial community from laboratory colony in Florida, USA - Nc150 P1 (SPAdes) (version 2) | ecosystem: Host-associated > Arthropoda: Insects > Digestive... | reverse complement strand
TCGTGTGTGATCTAGAAACATCAAGAATAGGTGCTCCATATATATATATATATATATATATGACATTAGTAGCCTAAGGGTTAATGATTTAACCCTTATCCTGCTAATGTGGAGAAAATGGTGAGCTAATAATGCCAGCAAATAGCAGATGGGATTTAATTCGGGGTTTAAAGGGTTAAACATATGCCCTCATCAAGTGTATGTGCACTAGCCACAGCACTCATTGTGTCACCAACAGTGCAATCTCACCCAAGCCATGGGGATATTTTGTTAGTCAAAGAGTGCAAATGGTCTTAGTGTACTTGTGAAATGTATTCAGCTGAAGTAAGTGTATTCATTGGCAGTAATTGTGCAAGAATGCATCACAGAAAATATGTTTCCAGAAGCTGTGTCAATAAATATCCTTGCACACAGTGACATGTAAAACATAAGATATAGAATAGTGGAAAAATCTTCAATGACAGGTTCAGTGCTGAATAAAATGATAAATACAAATATATGCTTTAAATGAAGATAAAATGAATGACACTGATGCTCCAATGAGAGCAAGCTTTAATAAACCATTGCATCTCCTTTCTCTTCAAAGTGAAGTGTCAATTGTCACAGTTCACCTGTCATCAAAGTTTTAAAACTAACGTCTCAGACAGAGACATACAAGCACTCTTTCCTTTGGATTGGGAAGCTAGTATCACTAGCTAACAGATTTCTTGATCCACAGCTCATGTCTTTCACATATGAGGCACAATTTACATAAACTGGAAATGTAAACAGCCAACAGAACAGATATCATTATTCTGAAAATCGCTACAAATCTATTAAGTTCCTTTTAACAACACTAGAGTCAGAGTCTGGAGTGCACTGCGCACACAAAATCAGACCAACAGTTTAAGGAGAAACGGTAAACTCTGCTCAAAAACTCTTGATTCACTTACAGCATTATTCAGCAAATGATGAGAGAAAGAGATGAGGAAGGATATGAATCCATGCAATTATCACTTGTGAAAGACACTGAAAGATGGAAATTATGTAAAATATGCATATACTTTGCAAAACCTGAAAGGCAGTCCTTGAAAAGTAGAAGCCAATACTTCAAGAAAACAGTCCTGTTATGAGTCAAGGAATATTTTCAGAAGGTGAATGACCTGCTTAAAAAGAAGTCACCACTCTGAGGTTATTGTGTAAATAAGGTAAGCTAAACTGCAGTGAAAACACAGAATCCATAGTTGTGGCAGACACAAACAACAGCTACATTGCTCAAAGACATGAAAAAAAGCAACTCTCCATACCTGGCACAGACTTAGTTATCACGGTAATGGACATGTCAAAAACACTTACCCTTGCTTTTCAAGGATGCAATCAATGATTTAAAATTTTCAAGAGTTCCATAGCTAGGGTCAATATTCTTGAAGTCTTCAACAGCTTCATCTGATCCACCAGCAGACACTTTTAGGAGTGATGAGAGTGCAACTCCTTTAACTCCAAGACCATCAATATAATCAAGTTTTGATTGCAAGCCTGAAAGAGAGAGAGAGAGAGAGAAAAAATCATTGGCAACCTCATTCCTAGTTAGGTAAAGAAACAGACGGCAAGATATTTTTAGCCTGGGGGAAGAAAAAAAAGCAGGTCACGGAAAGAACGAACACAGACTATCTCCCTCTCTACTTAGCAGCTACCTACCTCCCCCTATCTTCCCCCACTCATATGAATTATCACCTCCCCCCTCTCTATCTATGGTGAGTTTTTGTGAATTGTCATTAACATATTATCTCACTTTACTGATGCAAAACACAATATTTACTTCAGTAACATCTCTGAATGCTGTTAATTCTTATCCATAGAAAAGCATTTTATTTAAAATGGTGCTATAAGCATAATATGTACAATCCTCACTTTCTTCAATACCCCTAATACTTCACGCCTTGTACTGTCACAGTAGCTAGCACAACACTGCAGCAGAAATTCAAAATCACAGCGCTGCAGACACATCACAAAACACAAAGAATCAAGCCAGCAACCTTATACTATCACATATAGCAACAACAAAAAAGAAAGCTCTCAGGTGTCACTGATAGAAATGTTAACTTCTAGGTTTTATTATCGTAGCACAAACATCTATACAAAGTTGCACTCTACATCTGTGTATATACTAAAATCAGGCTTTGGGTTTGTGTGTATAAAACAGAACATATTCAGATTCTGTAAATGCCACACCTAGGTTGAGCTTATGTCTGCAAATTGCCACGTGTCTCACAAACCCAGCCTTCTGCACACCTTTGTTACGTATGTTTGCAACAGTCCTGATTACAGGCAAGTTCTATGTTTGAAAATCGACTGATGGAACTTCTTGGAAGGGAAATTCCTGGCCAACAAACACAGTGCATACAATACACATACAATGTGTTTAGCAGTAGCTATTGTCTGTTAACAATTTCAATATAATGAGTTGGGAGCATGCACAACTGTACCCTCTTCTACAGCAGGCCTATATGGTACCTAGTGGCTCCACTCTAGAGCAGTTTACCTTCAAGATCCCCAGTTCCATCTCGAGATTCTTCTCCGTCCTTGAAAGCAGGGACAAACACTTGGTACAATGGGCTTTGTTCCCACCATTTCAATGGTGCTGGTGCAGCGCACTTTGGGGCCATAACAATAATAGTAACTGCACCAGCCAACATTGCTACCCAAAGCAGCCAAAACGAAATAAAAAGGAACCATCTCAGCCGAACCCAGAAAGGATCATTTGCAAATTTCATCAACTCTTCCTTGCCCATGCCAGCGAATGCAATTTTCATATTCTCAATATCAATTTTTGCATCGCCATTCTGGGAATCAACAGAAATAAATTTCACTTCTGAAGCATCCTTATTTGTTTTAAGCGCACTATCCTCTGTGACCAACTTTTCATCAGCTTCGTCATCTGGTTCCCCATTTTCCTTCAACATCCTGGATTTATCTGGCAGGTGGTCGAAACTACCCTTTGCAAACTGTATGTTACCATCTGCCATTTCCATGGGGCTTTCCTTATCGCTCTCCATTGGTCACTTATATCTTCTTGGGGGGTTAATCACGCTTACCAGAAAACCCTTTCGAGACAGCTTATTAATCACACACACACTGCCAACTGCTTACTGCTACTCACTTGACCCCACCCAACACAACAGTTTAGAGGTCAAGCCAATTAATGGATGACGAAACGGGCTAGAATTATACACCATGCACCATGGATTAGAGCCATACATGCCAGATTACCACGGGTGACATACAGACACTGCAATATGTGGATTTGAACACACGGCGCCCTCGACTGTCAAAGACTAAGGTAGCTAATAAATGGTGATTCTGTCGCTAGAGGCCCAAAACTATTGTCTATATAAAAATTATGTTATTGAGATAATGACTTGAAAATTTATATTCACATACTGGGAACGATGCAAAACAGGACCTTCTCATAATCGATGCCGAAACTGGTCTCCTTTCACATCCAAACACACTTGAATGCGTTTCTCCAAATTCTGGAATACTTTTCGCAAAGTGTCGACGTTGACGGCTTGAATCTCTTGGTGTATAGCGTCTTTGTGTTGTTCGATTGTGCGGGGTGTATTTTTGTACACTTTGCCCTTCAATAGGCCCCTAAGAAAGAAGACGGCAGGCGTTAGATCGGGAGATCTGGGTGGCCAAAGGTTTTTTGAGATAATTCTGTCTTTAAACAAACTTCCAGTTTCTCGCATGCCCGCATATGAAGTGTGACATGTTGCACCGTCTTGTTGGTAGTACTCAGTAGTTAGTTCATCATCCGTTAATTGATTGACAAACTCGTTGAATATTTGCTGGTAGGCTAGTTTGGGGCCTCTAGCGAGAGAATCACTCTGTATAAAATACAGCAACAAAAGTGACTTAAAGTTACAAATCTGCACTCACCTACACAACTACAGCTGTAATTTTTAAAATTACATCTGGCGCCATTGTTGCCAATATACATAAAATAAAAATGAATGGTATATATGGTTCTTTCACTTTTCCTTTGACTGTTTTCAACTTATAACGTAGTAGTATGCCGTGTAGTGTTTGGGCCGAGTGCGGAAGATCAGAGGAATCATGTTTCGATTTCCGGCAGAGGCAAGAGATTTATGAATTCCCAGTGTCCACACTGTCTCTGGGTACCATCCGGCCTCATGGTCAAATGACTGCACAGTGTACAGATACAAAGAATGTTTCACTGATAATCACAATTCTGCACCTTGTTCTTAATTTTGGGCTAAAAATTATATCCCAACTTTCAATTTCGAATGCAATACACACCAATACCAAACGAAATACACAAGTCTTGGAAGAATGAAGCCCTCTGGCTTTATACCATGTCAAACAGAAAACGCTGCATAATCCTGTACTTGTGAACATGGCATAACATCCCAGAAGACTGTAAAATAATCTTCAACATTGTGAGAACCTCAAACCTCAACAAGTGTTGCTTGGCAGATGCACTCATGTTGAAAAAATTGATAGACATTAAGTGTGCATATAAGATGCCATTACTTGGCACATATAAATGGTTCATAGAATTCTAAAAACATAATGAGCAATCATCAGTCTCATACAAGAGGTGAAAGTTTCTGTGAGAGCATCAACAGTATATGTATGCGATACGAGGTTCTCACAGTGTGTTGGTAAAGCTGAAGCTTCTGAGATATGACATCATTTCAAGTGGTACTAACTGAGGCATCATATCACAGAAGACTTCACTTCAGTACTTGAAAGAGTTACATGCTGTATATTCTTAACTACCAAAAGTAACAGCAGAATTTCAATTGAGCACAGAGGAAGCAACACATGTAAACTGTGAACATAATTCAGTGTTCAATACACCAATCTGGAAGTTGTTTATTTTTTATTCATCTTTACATACAACACAGCAGTTTGTAACACTGGTAATAGTGTTTTAAGGTGGCAGAACAAGATTTGTAATCTGAAAAGTACAAGTTATCCCACTGATTATTAATATAAAATACAATACCTTACAAAATATATGGCAGTTTTATGACAATTCCATGAACCCCATCACAGAATTTTTATTAAATGTTACAGTTTGAAATGCTTCACCACAATACCATATACTTCTGCTGAAATCAAAAGTTACAAAGCTACCACAACCCAGACAGTATGGCTGTACAGTAATTGGGGGGGGGGTGAACCATACACTTTCAATTATGAATTATTGTAACAAAACAAGTGTGTAGCACCTCGTTAAAGCTTTCACAGATTTCAAGTTTGCAAAATACAGCTTTTAGCCTCACATGGTTCACTAACAAAGAGGTCATTAATCACCATATTCGTTAACCGGGTAAGAACAGTCTTTGAATATACAGTGAATGGGCATTATAGGAACCATTCACAACAATGTGAAAAACTGATACTAACATGAACACCTGTAGGCAGTTTAGAGCCCATAATTGTATAAATCACTTCAAAAATCAAAGAGTGAATATACGTATGAAGTTACAGGTACAGTGAAAGCACAGGTTCAATAAAGGAATTAAACCAGCGATGCTCCTAGCTTATATGGTACCCAGTGTGAGCTATGGCATAGGCACCCCCTGGCACAATTACATTCATTTTCATTTCGGGTTCACTCTGTTTCACTTTACTAGATCATAATATCCAACCACAAGTTTTGGCGCTCCCTAGCTTTGTCCCGGCATGGTGGCATTGCCTCCTAATGTTGCCCTTGTTTGCTGCAAACACTCAACACAATAGTGGAAGTAACATTTCTATGGTGCTAACACGGCTGCCATGTAACCTAGCACCAATATGTGGTTCTACTTATGACTCATCTTCCCTTAATATTTTTTAATTATATCTCTCAATACATTGCTCATGTCCTTCAGAACATCACATTTTACTGTCTTAAATGGTTGGTTCGTCTGGCCACTGGATGACTGCAGCCCATCTTCAGTTGCACATGGTGATATCTGATTATTCAGTGGAGTGAGGAATGTCCTTTTTCTAACCATGTGCTTAAGTATAGCTGGCGACACTCTCTTCTGTGCAGAATAAAGAACCTCTCTGTTGCACACATCATCAAATTTCCATTTTGTTGGTGTAGCACAATATGGCCGATGGTGTTGTTTGCAGTCAGGTTCACTCTCATGTTTTAGTGCAAAATAGTGGTAATATAGATCAATATGTGTGTATTAAGTGCAGTGTTTATGAAACCCAGTTAAAAGAAGCCCTAGATGAACTGGGATCGGCCCGTTTGATCATTGACATCCTACAAAAGGAGTTAATTACAGCTGTATCCACAAAGAATGCACATGGAAATCACTTGACTTCAACAGAAGAATTTGTGGACACCAAACCTAGAAGACGGAAGATAAGTTCCAGTAAGTAGGAAAACAATAACATACTAGTATCGCAAAGATCTCATCCAATTCTAGTAGTTGTGAATGGATACGCTCCATTAGATATCACACAAGAAGAACCAGAGGCGCCCTGAAACCATAACAGAACCAGAGATATTGCTTCATTAATGAAAAAGAAGAAATGTCCCCCCCCAAGCAAAGACAAAGAATATAGTTATCATAGGCGACAGCCATGTCAGAGGTTATGCGGCAGAAATATCACGCGACCTAGGAAAGAACTTCGAGGTTAATGGAAGAGTGATGCCTGGAGCAAGGTTTGAGAACATCACAAATGTAGCAGACGATGAAATCAACAAACTAGGAAAAAGTGATTGTAATAGGAGGAGCTAATGACATCAATAAAAATGAAACTAATGTTGGTCTCGAACACTTAAGAACTTTTATACACAAAAGGCATAACACAAATATCATGATCGTAGCTGCCCCACACAGACACGATCTACAAGAAGCATCATGTGTGAACAAAGAAATAATGGTGTTTAGTAAAAAACTGCATGAAATGGTGGAGACTGTGGACTACGTGAAAATAATACAGGCTGACCTAAGCAGGAATGACTTTACACAACATGGACTACACCTAAATAGCTCTGGGAAAGAGAAGATGGCCAAACTGCTAGGAGATAACATACAAAAACTAATGTCCAGCAAATAGGAAACCACTCTCATTCAGAAATTGGAAGAAAATTTACAGGACCCTGTGCAGAAAGAAGATAAGGAGGAACTAATGTCAAGAAAAAAAGAAACCCCCCTGATGCTGCAGCTGGAAGAAAATCAAAAGGTCCCTGTGTTGAAAGCTGATATAGAAGTATCAACAGAGGATATTACCAAAGACAACAATTTAAAGGAACTCAGAACATCAAAGAGAATAAAGCGGAATCCAGCCACAAGGAATGAAGATTTTTTATGGTAAACGGCATAGTTACTAATAATATAATTAATACATCAATCAGTAACAACAAGGGTAGTAGACTTCTTGATAATGGAACATTCCCACATAGCTACGTAAAATTGAATAATAGTAAAGCAAAGCTACCATCCTCAAGTACATGTCAGGATAACACATTATATACTGCAACTCCAGTGAGTAATGATGCCTCTCATGTGAAACAAACACTAGTTAAAGATTTCAGTCAGGTCCCACGAAATAAAGGTTTAAAAATTTTTCATCAGAATATTCGAGGTCTAGGTAATAAATTCAATGAACTATACTGTCATTTACACAATAACCTCCCACATATTTTATGCCTATCGGAACACCACCTGAGTGAATCCGAACTACAGTTGATTTACTTAACAAATTACTCATTAGGAGCAAACTACTGTAGGAAAAATTTTCTCAAGGGAGGTGTCAGTATATTTGTTCACAGAAACCTAAAATATAACACCATAAATATTGAGGAGTTTAATACAGAGAAGGACATTGAAGCTTGTGCAATTCAACTGGACTCAACATTTGATAAATTATGCATTTTGACTGTCTATAGATCTCCAAGAGGTGATTTTACAAATTTCCTCAAACAATTAGACTTGATTTTGCAGAAACTCCATAATAACAAACATAACATTGTCATATGTGGTGATGTAAATGTAAATTATCTAATAGATAATAATCGAAGGAGACAACTTGATGCAGTACTACACACTTATAATCTCACGGGTATAGTTGAATTTCCTACTAGATTTGGTCTGAATTCCCAAACTGCCATTGACAATGTTTTTATAAACACATCCACCATCGGAAAATATGATTTATACCCTCTTTTAAATGGACTCTCAGATCATGACGCCCAGTTAATAATAATACATATAGGACAGAAAAAGAAAAATGAATGTTATACTTATACTAAAATGAAAATCAATAAGTATACTATAACAGATTTCCAATTGAAATTGAGTCATGAAACTTGGGAACCGGTTTTTGAAGGGAATGATGTAAACAAGATTTTTAATCAATTTCTAAATATTTTCTTAAGAATCTACCATTCCAGTTTTCCTTTAACTCAGGTAAAGAGTAAAATGAAATTAAATTCATGGATTACAACAGGAATAATAACTTCCTGCAAATATAAAAGTGAATTATACAAGGAATTGCAAATTAACAACAATGACACTCTAGCATCTCATTATAGAGAGTACACTCAAATACTGTCTAGGGTTATAAGAAAAGCAAAAATTTTTGAAAATGACAAATTAATACAAAACTCACAAAATAGAGCTAAAACCACATGGGGAATTATAAATAAGGAATCTGGAAGAAGTAAAAAAAGAAGTGAAATACAGGCTTTAATTGTGGAAGGAGAAAATATCACTGATCCACAAACTATTGCTGAAACTTTTAATGATTATTTTGTTGCTATAGCAGAAAATGTTAAAAAACAAAGAAATAATAATTTTATTGATGATGATAATGATAGTGTGGATAATCATACTCTCTTCATGGAACAAGCTTTTAACACACCTTACCCAAGCATGGAGAGTAAATACACATCAGCAAAAGAAATTGAAGGAATTATAAAATCCCTCAAGGCCAAAAACTCCTATGGGTATGAGGAGATATCCACAAAGGTCCTAAAACTAAGTGGCCCTTTCATAAGTTCTCCAATAAAATTCATATGTAATAAAATGCTTTCTGAGGGTGTATTCCCTGATAGGTTAAAATACGCCATAATAAAATCATTACATAAAAATGGTGATAAGTGTGACATAGCTAAATACAGACCTGTATCGTTCTTAACATCATTCTCAAAAATATTTGAAACACTAATGCAGAGGAGGATCATAAAACACCTCACAAGATATAACATACTAAGCACTGAACAATATGGATTTAGGTCAGGGCTGAGGACTGATAATGCAACCTACAAACTAACAACAAAGATTTTAAATGCTATGAACAATAAACTACTTGTAGGAGGGATTTTCTGTGACTTAGAGAAAGCATTTGACTGTGTTAATCATGAAATCCTATTGTCTAAATTGAAATTCTATGGGATTGATAACAAGGATTTTAGACTATATCAATCTTATCTGAATAATAGATACTGTAGGACAGCTATAAGTAATGATAGTGAAAATGGTAACAAGGTCTCACATTGGGCAAAAGTAAGACATGGAGTGCCACAAGGTTCTGTTCTAGGACCCCTACTTTTTCTTTTATATATAAATGACCTACCTAAGATTATAAATGAAACCTCAACACCTATAATTTTTGCTGATGATACCAATACCTTATTTGCTCACCCTAAGCTAATCGATTTAAGCAAAAACATTCAAGTAATTTTTACAACTCTAAATAAATGGCTGAGAGCTAACCAATCATCTCTAAACTTCAATAAAACAAACTATGTACACTTCACGACTAAAAGAAATATGACAACTAACTTAGAAACAGGATTTAACAATAAATTTATCAACAATAGCTCATACACAAAATTCCTGGGGGTGACAATAGATAATACGCTGTCTTGGAAAAATCATATTGATTTACTCGTAAAAAAATTATGTACTGCTTGCTATATACTTCGAAATGCCAAAACATACATGTCTGCCTCATCATTGAAGATGATTTATTACACCTTTTTTTATTCGGCTATGAGCTATGGGATTATGTTTTGGGGGAATTCGTCGCACAGCTCTATGATCTTTAGACTACAAAAAAAGGCAATTAGAATTATGGAAGGATGTGGGAACAGAGTCTCATGTAGAAATTTATTTAAGAAATTAGAAATTTTGACATTGATGTCACAATACATATTATCTCTGCTA
>Ga0268261_10004796_pt1 | contig 10184 bp, 11 predicted proteins | sample TergutNc150P1_FD_190353 | JGI IMG/M metagenome (GOLD analysis project Ga0268261, IMG submission 190353) | Nasutitermes corniger P1 segment gut microbial community from laboratory colony in Florida, USA - Nc150 P1 (SPAdes) (version 2) | ecosystem: Host-associated > Arthropoda: Insects >... | reverse complement strand
GGGGGGGGGGGGGGGGGGGGGGGAGAGGATTAGGAGGGGGAGGTTTCCCCTTTGCCAAGAGGAAGAGAATGATAATGATATGCTATTGAAATGTGTGCAAATGTCAAGGTGGAGGGAAAAATGTGAACAGTAAGTGGTTAAATATAAATGAAGAAATAGTGTATAATAATTAAGAAGTAGTGTATAAGACATTAATTAACATACTAAGATCACAGAACTGAAAAATGTAGATAAATTTGTGTATGAGATAAAATGTAAATTTGAGAGGATACGAAAATAACACAGAGGGTTGAGGGGAGCATTAACTGTTGTAAATTCAGAATGGACAGGTGTGGCTTATGTAACATACTGTACGTTACGTAGGGGCTGGAATGCGGAAAACATGGTGTTCGCTGTAAAAACTCTTGTAAGATCTGTACTGCCATAACATGGTGTTAGCATTAGCAGCCCTGGTAAGTTCTGTACTGCAGAAAACATGGTGTTAGCCAGCACAGACCTTGTGACGATAATGATACTGGAGACTGAGTACATAAATATTAGGTTATGTTATTGTGTTATGGAATAAATTGGTGGTGATATACTGTGAAGGGGGAAGGACTGGGGAGGAAGAAATGGTCTTAATGTTTGGAAAGGTGCTGTGGCATGACATTTTTATTGTGGGAATGAGGAAAACCATGAAAAACTGAAGACCTTCTGGCTGTTGAGTGCCTCCAGAATTCACATTAGGCATGTTATCACTTTCAAATAAATAACTTTATATGTAAATGCAGCAGTGAAGCCTGTGGGGCACTAAAGAGTCTGTTAATACAACAGAAGGAATAACATTTTAATGGAACAAATTAGAAATGCATATGAATGTTCAAATTATAAACCTGTAGAACAAGCATGTGAAGTAAAAAAAAAAACCTCAGTAGTGTTGGAGAACAAAAGGCATTTGTTTGTAGAACTGTGTATAAATTGAGTGATTTGCAAATAATTTTGATGAAATCATGTCCAGGAGCTTGATCGCATTCTGTGAGGTAGGGAAAGTTGAACTGCCAGAGGAAAAACAAACTAATACATGTTAATTCCCAGTGGATGCAGGCTGTCTTTGTCATGACAACTGCTGTGCGGGAGTGTGATAAAACATTGCACTGCACTGAATATCAGAATTTTATTGTAGCGTTTTCCAAGGTGGTAGTGGAAGTGGCTGGTGGTTGGAACTGTTGCATTGTCTTGTCAAAGAAAGGTGTATTTTCGTTTGTAATTGGACAGGTGTCCAACAACTTTGATTGCTTGACCCTGAAGATCAAGGCACCATGACTGTTTAGATGTTGGAAGCATTTTGTTGCACATGACATCACAGAAGACTCGCTTCCTGAACACGTTGTTGACTGTTCATATAAGCTTGCTGTTTGAGGAAGTGGTAAGAAATATTAAAATATCCCTTTGCTTCCTATCAGAAACCAGGCAGAGATGGCGCATACATGTCGTGGCACAATAAGTCTTCATGGAGCGCTTATCAATACAGAAGATTCATGTATATTTGTCATCTCCAATGGCAGCACACAGACGTTTCACATCAAAGCTTCTAATGAAGTGGAGAGGCAGCGATGGGTTACAGCTCTTGAACTGGCAAAGTCTAAAGCAACTCGTGCTGCAGAGTCAGGTGAGTAACATAAACCATCATTGGTACTGACTTGTGGTGGGTTTTGTGTGTGGGAACGTTTGAGTGTGCAGTGATTTTACAGTAGAGTTGCAGTGTTCATGAACTTACATGTTCAGGATTTCGAGCTTTCATGATTACCCATTTCCGTGCCATTGTTTCAACCTCGGTGACTGGTTCATTTGAATCAAGACGTGACCACACGGCTGGCAAGTTGGCTTCCAACCCTCTTCTGCTATTGTACAGATCATACTGAGCTTGGTCAGGCTGTGTCTTTTATTAAGTGAGGTTCTTTGTTTTCATGCTGTATGGAGTGAGACTTTCCTCTGATCATTTAGTGTTTTTCCTACTTCCAAAAATTGTACCAGTGATAATCATTTGTGCTCTGTGGTGACATTTTATATTTTTATTAATGTTATTTCATAAATTCTTGGAACCACTTAGGCATTTTATATTGAAAATTAATTCTAGTGTTTGTGATAGTTTTATCATAGTCTTGTGAACATGATGATTGAGGCTTGTATACTTGTGAACATGACCATTGAGGCCCACAGTCCTGTGAACATAATGATAGACTTGTGAACATGATGATTGAGGCTCGTAGACTTGTGAACATGATGATTCAGGCCCACAGTCTTGTGAACATAATGATAGACTTGTGAACATGATGATTGAGGCTTGTAGACTTGTGAACGTGATGGTTGAGGCCCACAGTCTTGTGAACATAATGATAGACTTGTGAACATGACGATTGAGGCCCACAGTCTTGTGAACATAATGATAGACTTGTGAACATGATGATTGAGGCTTGTAGACTTGTGAACATGACGATTGAGGCCCACAGTCTTGTGAACATGATGATAGACTTGTGAACATGATAATTGAGGCCCACAGCCTTGTGAACATAATGATATTCTTGTGAACATGATGATGAACCAGTATATATAAAAGACAATTTCTTGTTGCATTGAGCAATTGGTTACTTCTCCAGAAGTACTGTGTTTTGTAGAGTTATGTTGTGAATACACCACTTACTGGTGAAGTAGAAGTGGTAATGCTTCTGACTCATATTTGAGAGATACCAAGTTAAAATTTGACTAGGAGGCTATCTTGACTGAGATTTTCCATTTTCTTCAGTCACACAGTGCAGATGATGTTATACCATAAACTAGGTCACAGTTGTTCCTGCATCCTGTTGTTGTTTGCTGTTATGATATCATATTACACCATATAATGTGAGTTTCTACTGGCATCACTGAGTACACTACAATAAAAGTGACTCACTTCACATCTCTCTAGTTCCTTCAAATCCTTCCATCTTTTCCACTCAGTGTGCTTGTTTGGACCATACAAGCTGCACATTCCAGTTTATTCTTTGAACTGTAACTCACATGTGTGTAATTTTCAGTTATTAAATGCATAAGCTTGTGTTATATTCCAGTGTTTCTGCTTGAGAAAATTGTTTTTTCTTTTGAAATTAAATCAATTCATTCAGTTACAGCTATCACAGATATTTGTTGTCTTGAAGTGCAGTGTTATGTACTGTGAACTTTGTATTTTGTGTTGAGCATGCAGTGTTTGTTTTTGGGCAGTGCTGATATCTCTAACACCCTGAAATTTGCAAGCATTGTTACAATCACCTGTGATCGCCATCATATGTTTTGCTACAGAAGAAGAGGAAGAGGAATTTGATGAGTCAATGGCATCACAAAAGAATGAGATGCAGAATGTGATCAAGTCACTAGCAGCTAGGTTGGAGGACCTGCAGACATGCAGTGAGCTTATTACTAAACATGGTGCTGCCCTCCAGCGCTCCCTATCAGAACTGGAGTCACTGGATACAGCTCAGGACGTTCCCACAAAACTGAAGTCTGTCAGTGAAAGGGCTACGCTGTTCAGGATAACCTCAAACGCTATGATACATGTGAGTAGCTGAATGCTTGAAAATGAGTGCAAAAATTGACTGTGGCCACATTGCAGTTTAGGTATTATTTTGATACAGGTATTTTTAAAAAAAATTAAGAATTTCATTTACTGCACCTGTATGTAATGACATTTGGTTGCTGGGTACATTCAAGGTATGGAGAAAAATTCAAGATTGGAACAGAAGTGCAGAACCTAGATGTGGTACTTCTGTTTTTTTTGTTATAGGTGAAGCACAGTAGTGACATTACAGATTTGCTGATGTAAACGTAATTTGTGTTTGTATCACACGCGAGTCAGGCGAGTGGCATTTGGGAGTTACTAATGTAAATTATGTTTATGTTTCATTTTGTTTTAGTGTTTTATTTTTATTGTACCTGAAACAAGGTAGGGGTACCTGAGAATTATTGATAGAAACATCATATTTCTGTGCAAGTAAAGGGGTACAGTATTTTGTGCAGACACAGCTGTGTCACTTGTTTTATTTTTCTAACTGCAGATGACATTCTAGCTTCCTAGTTTACAGTGTCACATCCCAGAAGACTTGTATTTTCATCTACACTGTTGTGAGAGCCTTGAGCTGGCTTGATGGTGCAATTGTTTGTGCTCCAGATTCCTTTACATGTTTATATAAGTAGCAAAGTGCATTGCACTGCTTTTCAGATGCAAGATCGTAACTTTCTAAATGCTGTGTGTGTATAAGTACAGAGTAATGGCTGGCCGGTAGGGTGTGTGGATATTGTTGCACTTTTGCTGTTCTGAGAGACTTAATTCCCAAGCTCATGCATACTGTGTTGTTCTATCCCAAGCAGACTTGCTCAGATTACCTAGACTTGGCGCAGACCCATGGTCGAAAGTGGCAAAGGATGCTACAGCATGAGCGGGACCAGCGTTTGCGGTTAGAAGATATGGTAGAGCAGCTGGCAAGGCAGCTTGGAGGACTGGAACAAGCTGCGAAGGAGCATTCTATCCCTGTGAGGGACAGAAGCAGTGAGTTTTTGAAGTGTAATGCTACTGTGTCCAGTAAAAAGCATGAGTCTCATGTTGATGCACCTGAGTAATGTGTTTCTATAAGATGTATTTGAACACTGCAGCAAGTCAAGTAACTGTTGTATACTGCAGCCATTAGACATAACATGCATTATTTACATTTTACAAGGCATCAGACATTAGATGTTCATTGGTGTGGCATGACTGGGGAATAGGGTATGCTAGTAGAGCACTTTGCAGACATGTTGATGACTTTTGAAGAGCAAATTTATTGTGGGGTATGATGAAGAAATAAAGTATGTAAGAAACATGCTTATGAAACATTGCAAACAATATAGAGCATGGTGTTTACTGTCTCATTGTGCTGGGAGTGGAGTTCTTTGTCTGGAAGAAGAGTAGTATCAGATTTAGAGGTGTAAACTGCGGTGGACATGTTGATAAAATGTGCCATTGGAGTGAAATTGTAAGCTAAACAAAATGCAGGATAAACAAACATCTACTGTGCTTATTTGATCCTGGACTGTTGTCCCAAATTGAAGGAGGCAGGTAATCACTTGTGATTTTGTATCTGTCTGCCAAATAATTGCTACAGACTTTGGCCGTATTTCTCAGTTATGTGTAAAACACAGCTCTATTCTGACCATGGTAGGCAATACTGAATATTAATTTCGTGTCTTGAAGGTGGCCATGATTACTTAATGGCAGTAATTTTAAGTTTTTTTTAATACGTTAAGTAACATCTGCAGGTGGTACATTATTTTAAAGTAACATCTCAATCTGCACTATAAAGTCTGCTACTTTAGTTGTAAGATTTGAGATTTTCTTGGTGACACAGTTTCAGACTCTGATACTTTGGGATGTAATGCCATGTAGTTTTATTGGTGTGTAAGAGCCATTCAGAGCTACAGAAGGGGGAAGAGGCAGTTGGGTTTGTGCTGAGCCAGTGTGAATGGAGAATTCCAAGAACACCACTTATGTGCAGATGGACACGTGCATGTTCGTATTTTTGATTTCAAACTTCGTATTTGTCAAAACATTTGAATGAATTGTGATGCAGGTACTCTTTATTAAATATGCTGAAATGGTGAACATTTTGTCACGGTTGGGTATTTAAGAATGAGGTGAACTGAGAACCAGATCTGATAATATCACTGAGGGATATTTAAAATGAAATGTAAATATATGTATGTTATATTTACAGACCCAATCAGAAATGCTAAAAAAAATTTTCTGCTTAGAAACAAGAACTGTAAAGTAGGATTATACAAGCACCACCAACTGTCACCCTCATTATACTGATGACATACGGATGAATATGTAATGAATATAGGCATGGATTTTAAATATTTGCTGTAGACTTAAATATCAATTAGTATCCCTTTTGAAACAATAGTTGAACTTGAGGTAGTGGTGTGATGATGGAGGTGACTACAGTCCCATTGCATGCTGGAAATGTGTATAAGGGGAGTAGAGGTATAGGCTCCACTCATTATTAACCTTGGCGTGAGATGGAGGTGTGTGGTCATTGTCACACCCTTGTTGCTCTGCTTCCTGGGAAAGAGCCCTACAGTTGGTCTGGAAGTTTTGAAGGAAAAAAAATCTCTCGTCCTTCCTGGGAATCAAAACCCCAGATGGTCCAGCCCATAGCCTAGTCACTGTGTCAACTGCTCTGCTGTGGCTCCAAAAACATGTTGGATATGTAAATAAAATATGTACAAATGATATTACTAGATGTATTTTTCGTAGAGTAGTGTACTGATGTGAAATGAAAAGCAGTTTATAGTGATTATGAGGGAGAGGCAGTGGCATATGTGGTGCAGGCTGCTCAGCATGTTGGATTGGGGCAGGTGGAGCTTGAGAGAATTGCCTGGGTTAGTTGGGTGAGTTTTGGGATGGGAATGGTGCTGAGGACAAACTTGGAGATTATTCAAGATTGGCTGATTTTGCTTGTAGTTGGGCGCTGTTGCAGCTGGTTTCTGCCACAGCCTGAAAAACAAAACCATTTCATTGTGATTGTAGTGATTTGCTGTAAGGTAGTCAGTCAGGTTCATGGACCAGTGTGATGCAGTCTGTTCATGGACCAGTGTGATGCAGTCTGTTCATGGACCAGTGTGATGCAGTCTGTTCATGGACCAGTGTGATGCAGTCTGTTCATGGACCAGTGTGATGCAGTCTGTTGTTTCAGATGTGTGTCATTCTTCCCCTTCTGATGAAGATGAAGAGAATGAGTTCTATGATGCACAAGACGAAGCCTGTAGTCAAAATACGGACGCAGACTTCATACTCAAGATTCCTTTGGGACACCGGAGAAACTCCTCAGGACTAAGCTTTGGATCTCAGGTTGGGTTTCATTGTTATGGTTGTAGCACTGATTTCTTTATCTTTTGTGCACTGTTCATGTGCACAGAAAATTTACTAGTGATATGGAAAATTTTGTAGATTACATTTCGTTCATTTATGAGATAGCTGTGCGAAGTGTTGCGTCACATCCATGTTAGCATACTCAGAAATTGTGATTTTCTCCGTGTTTATATTCATGCATTTGCAACTGTTATGAAATGAGCCACACTCAGTGGCATTACAGTTGTCCTTCAGTGTCTGTCTATCTGTCTGGATATCAGATGCAGAAGAATTGTGTATTCAGAGGCTGCTGCTGCTTGATTTTTGCTGCTAGACTCCACACTGACTTTTCTGTAAACAGTACCAGAAGTAAATCTGTCTGTCCATACATTGGATGGTTTCAACTCAATATTTAATTTCTGTACTCTGCTTTCTGCCTTTTGTTTTAGAATTTTGGAACTGTCAGATGGTCAGTGAAGGCCCTGCTTTTTTCTGAAACCAATCCCAGCCTGTCATATTTCACTGCTTTGATCTTTTTCTGCCTTGTGTCTTCAGTTACAAACTTAGTTTAATGGGTATGCTGTACATAACTGTGCTTACATTTGTAGGTCTTCAGAAGTCTGTTTGTGAGGATCATTTGGAGCAGCTGTCCCTTTGTATATGATGTCCAGCTATGCTTTGATTAAGAGGCCCTTGCATTTTGGTCTCTTCATATTTATTTGTTTGCACATTTAATTGAACTCTGCCCTTATTTAAATTACTGAAGCTTGTTAATTATTATTTGTTCTTAGCATGATGAAGTAAAAATTACACTTTTTACTTTAGAATGTCTTGCCTGTAACTTTTTGTATCACATACTTATGCGTACAATATACGTGTTATGTGCAGGACTAAACTTGATTTAACTTTCAAGTTCTGATCTTGTGTTGTGCAGTATGTTCCTGGTGTGTAATAATCTTGTGCGTTATGTTCCTAGTGTGTAATAATCTTGTGCAGTATGTTCCTAGTGTGTAATAATCTTGTGCAGTATGTTCCTAGTGTGTAATAATCTTGTGCAGTATGTTCCTAGTGTGTAATAATCTTGTGCAGTATGTTCCTAGTATGTAATAATCTTGTGCAGTATGTTCCTAGTGTGTAATAATCTTGTGCAGTGTGTTCCTAGTGTGTAATAATCTTGTGTAGTATGTTCCTAGTGTGTAATAATCCTGTGCAGTATGTTCCTAGTGTGTAATAATCTTGTGCAGTATGTTTCTAGTGTGTAATAATCTTGTGCAGTATGTTCCTAGTGTGTAATAATCTTGTGCAGTATGTTCCTGGTGTGTAATAATCTTGTGCAGTATGTTCCTAGTTTGTAATAATCTTGTGCAGTATATTCCTAGTATAATAATCTTGTGCATTATGTTCCTAGTGTGTAATAATCTTGTGCAGTGTGTTTCTAGTGTGTAATAATCTTGTGCAGTATGTTCCTAGTGTGTAATAATCTTGTGCAGTGTGTTCCTAGTGTGTAATAATCTTGTGCAGTATGTTCCTAGTATGTAATAATCTTGTGCAGTATGTTTCTAGTATGTAATAATCTTGTGCAGTATGTTCCTAGTGTGTAATAATCTTGTGCAGTATGTTCCTAGTGTGTAATAATCTTGTGCAGTATGTTCCTAGTGTGTAATAATCTTGTGCAGTATGTTCCTAGTGTGTAATAATCTTGTGCACTATGTTCCTAGTATGTAATAATCTTGTGCAGTATGTTCCTAGTTTGTAATAATCTTGTGCAGTATATTCCTAGTATAATAATCTTGTGCATTATGTTCCTAGTGTGTAATAATGTTGTGCAGTATGTTTCTAGTGTTTAACCTTATCGTATGCAGTATGTTCCTAATGTACAATAATCTTGTGAAGTATGTTCTGTTGTGAATGTTACCTTGTGCATTGTGTTTGTAGGGTATTATTTAAATGTGTATATTCAGTCTTCAGATCCAAGACTACCTTTGCAGGATGGTCATGACGAGGCATCAGGTTCCAGCAGTGAAGTTGATGACACAGCTGAAACAAAGGTGCTAGTTATCAGTTCGAGTGATCGCACATCTGTACGTGAATCCAATGTAAGTGTAAATGAATTGTTATTGCAGGACAGAGGAATTGATCACTGTGTGAATGTACTGCTGTGAGGCATTTTCAGTTTCTGTCTGCACATTCACAGTAGACCCTCAACCTGCCACTACAATCCCCTGCTTTTCTGCACTTTCTGGCAAGCAATGAGACTGTTTGACTGTAGTTACCTAAACACAGACATGTTTATGACAGCTGAGCGAGTGTGACCAGTGCTACTTTGTTTGGTAACACTGAGTGGCAGCACCTCAGTCTGCTGTTGCATCTGGAGCAAACACATATCTTTCACACTGCTCTTCACTGTCTTTTTTTTTTTTTTTTTTGTATTTTTCTTCCAATTTTGAAATTGTTACTTCCTCCCTCTTAGCCCCGAATATCTTCCTCAGCACCCTGTACTTGAACACCTCTGCCCATGTTGTTTCCTCGTGATGCAGTATATTGTTAAGGGTTTGGGCAAATGCATTATGCATGCCCTTTACTGTACATGGCAGGTTGTGTCCAGATCCTCATCATGTAAAATGAATCCTTTTTACTTCAGTGCTGTTTGGTGTAGGCGAAGTATAGATGACATTCTTTATAATGCCAAAGGGGTGAAGTCAGATGATAATTGCAGCCAAGGAATTGGGTCACACAGTCAAGTCTGTTTGCAAGAATAATGTACTGTATCAGGGGTGTTGCATGACTATACCAATGTGGCTACAGTACGCTTGTGACATGCATGCCATTTGTCACAGGTTTTGTGTTTCATAGTTTTGATAAAACCTGCACACAACCTTTGAAGTTGTTAAATAAGTTTAGAGTGAAGATATGAAGATACGAAGTTCTCACAGCGGCATTGCTGAAGATGCAAGTTCTGTGGGGTGTGACAAAGTGTTGTTGGGTGAGTGATTCTGACATTTTAAAGAGTCATTGTGCCTTCTGTAGTGGCAAGCAGTCTTCTTGGCCTCGACCCTGAAGGTGAAGGCAACATGATCCTTCAGAATGCTGGAAATTACTCACCTGAGAACATAGTGACCCATCCCAGAAAACTTGACTCTTCAAACGTCACCCTGTAAATACTTTCATCTGGAAACCACTCTGATCCATTTCACTATAATTTCAGTGATTCACCACCATGTTTTTTTTTGTGTGTGTGTGTGTGTGTGTGTGTGTGTGTGTGTGTGTGTGTGTGTGTGTGTGTGTG
>Ga0268261_10004795_pt1 | contig 10184 bp, 2 predicted proteins | sample TergutNc150P1_FD_190353 | JGI IMG/M metagenome (GOLD analysis project Ga0268261, IMG submission 190353) | Nasutitermes corniger P1 segment gut microbial community from laboratory colony in Florida, USA - Nc150 P1 (SPAdes) (version 2) | ecosystem: Host-associated > Arthropoda: Insects > Digestive... | reverse complement strand
TCTCTGCGACGAGCTGATCACTCGTCCAGAGGAGTCCTACCGACTGTGCTGCGTCGTTGTGTGTGATCTAGAAACATCAAGAATAGGTGCTCCATATATATATGACATTAGTAGCCTAAGGGTTAAAGATGAATACGAAAATTGAACATCCCACTACCGTGGTCTGTGAAATGATTTTTAAATGCTAAAAATGATTGTCTGGTGGAAATTCAAAGGTAGACAGTTGAAGTGTAATGAATGAAGGGAATATAAAGAAATGGTGTTGGTTGTTCAAAGAAGGCAGGACTAATGTGCATGATGAGAAACAAAGTGGGCAAATGAACAGGTCAAATAGGAACTCCCAACCTTGCAGCCAATGGTTATCACTTGTTTCTCCACAACACAAAGCATTTGGCCAGCCAGAATCTGAGGAGTGGCCAAGAGACAAAAGACATTGTGCAGGACTGGCTGAAAGCCTCCGCAGTGAACTTTTTCAATGAAAGCAAACAGAAGCCAGTCCCATGGTATACTTGCCTTAATTTATTTGGCAAATATGTGAAGTAGTAGTTTAATGTAGGAATCAACATGTTGCAATAAAGATTTTTCTTTTAAATTCTTTAAACACTTTTTACACCCAATCAGTTCTTACCTTCTGGACAAACAGCGTAGGGCAGCAGGATTCCTTTATATGGTTCACAAAGTGATGCACAATGGAAAATAAGGCAGAACAACAGACCCTCATTTTGGGTATGTGGCTTAGTAAATGACTGCAATATATATAATATACATTGTGGTTGTTGTGAAGGTTGTTTATTTTGTGAAACTGATGTCTGCTGCTGTTTGCTTGGAATAACATGCAGTACAACAGAAAAATGAAGATTGGTGTAGGACATAAGCACATACTTTCACGCAGTGCCAACCAACAATGCACTTAAAGAATTTTCAATGGAATTAATGAAACAAAAAGTCAAAGAAAACCTAAAACTCATCACCGTGAGATAGTATCCACCCTGCAACATGATCAGACTGTGCTTTAGAAGTCAGCAAAATCTTGTTTCCTCAAACATATCAAGTGGTTGGTTTTACATTTTCAATAATTTTGTTGAACTCAAAAATGTATGTGCCTACATCCAAATTCTGTAGTCTGTTTTCATACTCTAATAACATCGTACAACTCTTGATACCTCAACGTATGTGGCCTTTATTTAAAAATAGTGAAAGCACTGGCCATATTCTGAAAAACAGAATTGAAATGTGCAGCATCACAATATTCCTATTACAGGCTGTTGTTTGTTTTAAATGACAAATGAACTCATGCACTTCAGCATTATGAGACAACACACTGCACAAAATGACTCACATCTCCTGAAAATTAATTCCTGTAGCATTTCTCACATACAGTACAGTATGTCAGTCCCCTCTTGTAAAAAACTTCTCTACACAACAAGAGATCACAAAATATCTCAAGTCTTTTATACATATCACACATCCAGTGTCCATCACTATTACATCTAAATAAAAAATTCATAACGAAATATTTTTTCATTCATGTATTCCCAAGAAATATATTCATGATTTTACTTTTTTCCTGAAGAATTTCTGCTGCAATTACCACCAAAAGAATGGAGATTCTTTGCCTGTTTCAAACCTTGATAGTAACCTACAAAACAAAAAATGTAACATGTACAGTAGTCACAAGTAATAAGACAAATATGGCTGACATTTAAATGCTCACTGAAAGATCAAATGTAAAACTGGCAGAACTGAAGTTCTGTAATTACTTCTGATTTACTGTTTATGGTAAGGTAAAATATATATATATATATATATATATATATATATATATATATATATATATATATATACTTATGCATTAAAATTCCTCTTGAGGAGAGTATCTTTTTCTCTTATTTTGAAATGACAGTCACAGTGGTTTTGTTTGTGCTCAGTCTGTAGCAGTTAAGAGTACATATACCTCATTAAAAGAATTTAACGCAATGAGTCTGGATGTACAAACTTTTGTGCTGCGGAGTTTCTCTGTTTTTCTTTATGCCAGTATTATGCACACACACACAACCAGAAACAGCAAACTGCCCACACTGTCAGCTAAACTCAACAAGTTCTTTAATTTTTCCATGGTTCCTTCAGGCATATGTACCTTGATTTGACCATCACTGGTTTGTCAAAGACCTTCTTAATTTATCTGCCATCCTACCATTTGATGATGACACCAACAGTGCTCTAAATTACCCCCTGCCCACAGTCCACCAAAATACAGTTAACTATAATGTTAGCAGTGAAGCATGGTAAAGTACTTGCACCTTTACTGAGGGCTCTGACAATTACACATTATTACTGACATAAAATTTTGTTCAGTATGTTTGTAAATATAAACTATAATTAATTCACAGTGGTGATTTAAAAATTCTAGACACATGTCCCTACATCGTGAAGTATCTAGGAATTATATTTTGATCAATTTCTATATATGAACCAGATTTATAGAAGCTTGGCTGACAGTGAAATTTTAGAAAATTATCTTACTAAAACATGTAAAGGTAACATGTGGTGCATCGATCTTTAGAGATGTAGAGATCTATAAAATCCACACGCACATACCGAATGTCAAAACTTGGTGGTTCTCTTAAATTTATTTCCAAGAAAGTTTTAATTGTATAACTTCAGTTCAGGGTTATGCTCACCTGTATGGAAACCGCTCATGTACCAGGACATCAACATTGCTGAAAGGGCTTCTGTGTCTTCTTCTGGAAAGCTGGCAGTCAAATGAGGTGGAGGGGGTGGTGGAAGTACCATTGGCGGTACACCCTGCAATACATTTATCAGCTGCACTTTGCAATATGACTGACTACTGTACCGTAAGAACTCTGGACTCACTTCCTATGTATATGGCTCTACAAGCCAAGGTGGTCCATGACCTCCTGTTTTTCATGTTCAAGAATTTTGCATGCAATTTCCAGGTCAGTGGATAAGATAAGGTGGGCTAATTGCACGTCCCCCATAAAGTCGTGACTTAACACCACTCAACCTTTTTGTGCAATTGTCACTGCTGTTACTGCTGCTGTAATTATATGTTAACATCCTGCCAACTATCAACTCTTTCAGCTTAAAGACTGTCATTAGTAAATAAGTAAAAACTGTTAAATACAACTTTGTTTCGGTAAATTTTATATGTTATATTTCAACCCTAGAGGGATACAACACTTAAAAAAATATAAAAGTGCATTTGCTGAAATGAGTTACGTTTTACAATTATATTATGTTTCATATTTTGCATGTTGCTTCTGTCATGAATTCAAATTGAGGTTAAAATAAATACAGTCAAACTGATTTGGGGGGGGGGGGTTACATGTCAACGTAGTTAGATGGAGCAAAGTAGTACTGCTTCAGCTGCATTACAAGTGAGGTGCATAACGGCTGGGATTGGCCTGAACTTACACTGACATATCATCGCCTGAAAACAATGAACAAACCCTAGGGCCATGTGTACACTGGGACGGACATAAAAAACAGAACAGTCTTAGAGTAATGTTGATCCTGTTGTGAGATTTTTGCATCTTGTAGCAATGGATGTGTTACTGATGTTCAGCACTTTGCCCCTGTAGCTGGATCCACAATATTTCTCTAAAATGTCAGCAAAATCACTACCACACAATACAGAAACCCCAAAAACAGAATCAAAATTAGCAGTGAAACACTACGAAAACTTGAAATCAGTTTAGCCTCCTAAACAAGTACACTTACCATAGGTGGCATTCGGAGAGGTCTGTAACGAGGGGAAAAGAAGCCATGACCTGGAGGTTGTACTGTTCGAGATTCCCATTCCATTTTGCTTCCTTGAGGGGACCTGGGAACTGCTCCAAACTTGGGTTTAAAAAGTGATTCCTTTGTGGATCCCCCATCACTGCATTCCATCTCCAAACCAATCTGCAAATGAAGAACCCAAGTTACCATTTTTTTTAAATTACATGGGAAAACTAAACATGGTTCCACACTGCCCAGTATAATGGAACCATTTCTGTGTAAAGTCCCCAGCTGAAAAGCTCCATCTTTATTTTAGTAAGATAAGCACAAATACACCTACTCCTAAGGGGATTTCCCCACCAGAATTCTGTATTCTCTTCTTGACTACCTCATCAAACACATATCCAGCTCAATGCAGTATATTTCATAAACATACACTAATGCCACCAGAATCAGAGTATAAACTGCAATTCCTCATTCTGCATGCTTCTGTTTACCTGTTATGTCGTTTCACATCCAAACTGGAAATTCCCCACTTAGAAGATGTGCTTTACAGGGTATTTTTCTGGTCCCAGTGACCATGGAAAGCAAGAGCACCTGTGTTAGACAGTTTGCTTTCCTTTAATAAAGGGGTTATGTTCCACTACTAGTTCTTATTAGTAAAAGTGTTTAACATTCACATATATTTCCCACACACATTTGACCAAACAAGGTTTTACAATTGGTATCCTCTAAAATTCTTACAATGAACACAAATTTACACTAAAATTACAAGATTAAACATGAAGATGTGCTATAAAATAACTATAATATCTTATTGTTGACATTTTTCTTTGTATCTGTTTTCACTCAAATGGACAGAGAGACTGAAGAAGTGGGGAGGGGCTGAAGACAGTGCAGAGTGTTGTAATATATGACACAATCCCTCCGCAGCCAAGGAAAGCTTCAAACCCACAGGACTAACCGGTTGTTCATTCACATCTTGTACTGCTGCTGCCTCTTGTAACTTCCGTGCTGCTTGTCCTTGTGACGGCTGAAGTTTCTTCAATGGGACTACCTCCTCATTGCCGTATCCTGCAATTACACTGTAATTTTCATTTCCATTGCACTACAGACACGTTGCAAAACTGAGTTATGGACAGAAACTGAGAGAACTGAAAACAGGTTCTGCAGAAGTAAGTACATTAAAAAAAATAAAAAATAGAAAACATACCATTTACAGGAGCAAAATCTTCCATGACAAGTGCTGTGAACCACAGATGTCAATTCCTTCGTTTGGAACCCCTCTTCCTTCAGGAGCTCACCCAGAGTGTAAATATAAGGTGTGCAATGAAATAACATACAATGTAACACATAAATGTATGTATATATTTTAACTCTAGTACTTACAGTTCTTTTGAACTGGGATCCCAGGGAGCTAATGTTTAATTGGTAATAATACTAAATTAAAAACACTACAATTTTATGACTACAGATACAAAAATGTCGGGGTACACTTTTCAAGCTATACGTAGATAATGGGTATGTGGGGGGGGGAGTTGTGTAAATTCATACGGTTCTTGCAGTAAAAATCCCGGGCCTTTATTAACCAGCACTTCTGCCTAGTTCTGTTCTCTGGCCTCCCAGCACTCTTCTTGTTCCACGCTTTCACAACACACTGCCCTCATTTGTTCTACTTTACAACAAACAGAGGAGGTTGGTTCTCATACAAGGAGACTTCTGCTGCAAACCTTTTATGTTGTGTGCTGAAAACAATCTTGCTGCTGGTAGCGTCACTTTGGTAGGCTCAGTTCTCACTCCCCTTCTGCAAGACGCAATACACTACCTTGATGGTGCAGCCTGCTGCACAGTCGTGTGTTGCCACACCGAAGTCTCCACTCACTCTGCCCACACCATGGGTATGCCATGCCGTGGTGTGAAAACCCCTCCCTCTACTCGGCCGAAGGTCAAGCAGCCGAGTAACCAGTACTGCACGCTTGCTCACTGTAGTGCGATGTAGACAAACTACATCATGCTCCTAACCATGTGACATGCATGGTTCAGCTGTACAGTTGCTCTAACACCTTACTGTATAGCAGAGGGTCATGTACGGTCAAGAAATTCCATGCTGTCATGCACCCTAACATTTATCACTGTTGTTACAAAAGGTAACCAAATCCACCCTCTCCACCAGTACAATCTATTTGATATTCATGGATCCGTGCATCATAGTATGACCCAGTAGAAATACCAACAAGATGCAGCCTGTAATAGAATTTATTATTCCAAAGTTACTGAAGGCTCAACATGTCTCGAGCGGTAAACCGTCCACCATCAGAAGCCCCAAACTGCATTTGCAGCCTCTGGTTTATATACCCATATGGAGACTGGCCATTGTCAAGGCCGGTCACCACATGGGTATATAAACCAGAGGCTGCAAATGCAGTTTGGGACTCCTGATGGTGGGCGGTGTGCTGCTCGAGACATGTTGAGCCGTCAATAACTTTGGAATAATAAATTCTATTACAAGCTGCATCTTGTTGGTATTTCTACTGGGTCAGTACAATCTGCTTCTCTAAGACTAAGTGCATGACGCAGAGTCCTTTTAAGAAGTCGGCTGTCATTCAGCCTAGCAAAACATTCACCACTTCTCTTTTAAATCTACAGGTTAATTACTACAAACAGAGGGTAACACAACTGGAATATATTCTCAGTTAAATCCAGCCCACATCTCCAAGTCACATTTCTTTAGGAGTCACTTTAACATTAGTATTTCCAGATGATGTCTACACTATACTGTTACACAGAAAAGTATGCAGTGTGCGTTTCTCAATTCCTCCACGTCTGCTATACATTACAGCACACTATCTTCCCAGATCTTCTTAACATTATTATACAAATAGTATTGCAACCCTTCTGTTTTCAACTACTTTCAGTTTCTGTTCCTCTCTGAAAGCGGAAGACCAAATTTCATAACGACAGCAAACTCCAAGCTGAACATGTACAAAGCATTACTGCAGCTGCACTGCAGACAATATACTGGGAATGAAATGAAATCATCTGCCTGAGGCCTTATACCAATGCAACAGAAATCATCTGCCTGAGACCTTATACCAATGCAACAGAAATCAGGAGGTACATTTTTTTACTTACTTGGGTCTAAAGAAAAAGATTTTTAACTTTTCCAGTGTCCAGACCAGTTCTGGGGTCCAACCAGCTTCCTATGTAATGGGTCTCAGAACTCTTTCCCCAGAGGTAAAGCAGTCAGGGTATGACAGCTTTCATTCAACTGTATCTAGTCCCAAGGTTAGGAACACCAGATATTCTCACTGAATTTGTTACCACAATCTTAGCTCTGCTGTCATCAATGATAAACATTCAATGACCACAGAAAAGACCCATCATTAGTTAGCATTAAGAAAAACAAGCAGTACTTCAGGTTATGCCTTGCACTTACCTATGTATTTGATGGCACATGTTCCTTTGTCATAGAAAATGGCATCTATTGTAGCTTCATAAACAGCTCCATCTCCACTGTAAACTGCACGGCAGGGAGCACCAACCTGCCACTGTAGTATTGCCTGCAAATTAAAAACATCTGATGAACAGAACTATATCACATGGATTCCATTCTTCTGGGATATAATGCTGCAATACTGGGTAATCCTTTCAAGGAGCACAGTGCCTTTATCTGCAGCAGTCAACAGGTTCTAGAAGAAAACCTTGTTCTAGGACCTACTAACCCTTGAAGAAGAAGGCCATACATTCTTTCCAAATATCAAGATTCAATTACCCAACAATGCAGCATCATATACTAGAAAATGGAATCCTCAAATACATCACTGCAAAAACCTCACAGTTCACAGTACTACAGCATGATCATCACTATGGCCATGCATCCAGACACAATGAGGTGTTTGTTATATATCCATCTGCCACACATCCCTTGTCCCTAAATATTAAATATATTTTGATTCAATTTGATATGGGAAAGCAACATTGAACAAGCAAATTCCATTCTGACTCATATTTGTTCACCATTACCTCTTTTACAAAACAGATAATCTTGGTGTTGTCACTAAATGTTGTTACAAACATTCCAACTTTGAACTGGACAATAACAGTGTGCACTTTACATGAAGACCTATGTGCATTTCAATGTGCACATCAAACATAACTCACCAAATATTTAGCTAAGCAAAACACTTTTTCTGAAAGCCATAATTAGCATGAATTTATCAGAATTGTTATGTGTTATATACATGTCCTAACTTCTTTACTTTGCTATAGTATAAGCAATCAAAATTTTTAATGCAAGTTATATAAGGTGACACATGTGTTAGACTCTCCATTGTCTCACTTTTGTTAAGTCACAGAACTGAAAAGGAGACAAGATTACATATAATTCAACAGAACAGTGCCTTTCATTTTTCAGAAATTTCTGGGATAATATGCACTTCACATTCCAGCCAAGATCACAGCATTAACTGAGGCCTGTTGTAGGAAAAACAAGGAATACCATGTTTTGTCTTTACTACAAAATTTCTAATATTATATAATATTAGAAAATGTTACTGTGCCAATCAAGCAAATACATTATGTCAAAATTTTTCATCTAGTGTGCCTTAAGTTCCTTACATCTTTATTCTGCCTCTTCTTCTTTCTAGGTTTCTTAGGTATAGTACTGTCATTTCCAGATACGCTTTCCTTTCCAAGTCCCATACGACGTGCAACCTCCTCCTTTGCCAAAGATACAGCACGATCATATGCCTGCACTAAAGCTGTATCATCCCAGATGTCTTCGTCTGCTGTTGCAGAGCCACATTCCTCATCTGCTGTCCCATCTTCACACTAAACATTCATTAATTACAAATATAAGTTACAAGAGGCACAATAAAACTACAGACCATGGTGACAAAATTTTGAGTCTAAAGCTGTCTCTTTGTTTTGAATGCAAATAAAAACTACTTTTTAGATTAACCCCAATATCATTTACGTTTAAATAACAATTTCTTGCATCACGGTCTTGTGTGAAGCACACGGTACATTGCTACAAAGGACGGCAGAAAGAACTCAGTATTCTAATCAGCAAGTTATTCGGGCACATCGGACAATAATAAACATACTCTAAAGACGTATACTGTCTTCTGGGATGTGACGCAATAGAATCTGATAGGAAATTATGCCGCAAGACACCCCGACACATTTCAGAAGATACTACTCTTTACAGCCACTGCCAAGAACCTCAAATCTAAAACTCACGAGTGACGAGTTGATTCTACAATCTCCATAAAAGTTACACTTTATACGAGTCGTATGGCACATCTGCTTGATCACACTGTCACGCAAATGATCGTTAATACCACTCATACGAATGAACGAAAAATAATGAATGTATACCTGTTACAGCACTACATTAATTCACAGAATTTTAATGATAGGTTACATTGCTGTTACCATCATACCTTAGACTTTTCGCTTCGTATGTACAACACCTGTCCCTCCGCCATTCTTTATCAGTTCATTATATATTTTTTACTTAAATATATCAACTGAAAATTAGGATCGACAACATTAAAATAAACTTTAACAATTTACGTTTGAAAACGCTCATACACTACCGCCATCATAACATCCTACCACGTCTTTTTGTGTAATCCGTGACGCTTTTAACGGTAAATAGTGCCTCTTGAAACGCTTTTGAACATAGACCCCTGTTCCATGGTTGCTACGAGCTCGTGTGCACAGACCATGTATGTGCTCGTGTGTGTTGTAATTCGATTTTACGCAGTGCGACTATTATTCTCTCAGGCGTTAGACACGTGGTGCCGTATTGATCGTGTTTGAATGCCAAATGTGGAGGGAGATGTTGCTGTAGAGGTTCGCTTGTAATCCGGCCGTAGATATGTCCACTTTGAAATTGTTTTTGTTGAATATTTCGGTTTTGTTTGGTTACTTGGGTGAGTACGGTTGTGAAAAGTGTTTATTAGCGTAAAGAGATAATTTTAATAGAAGACGGCCCGTTGTGCTATAATTCTCAAAATAAAATCAATTGATTTATGCCGTCAGAACACAACAACACATACATTCATCAGCATCATAGCATGACTACATGTTTCGTTATTTAAGCTTAAAATAATGTAGAACAGGATGTAGCATATCTAAAATGGTATATAGATATTTACAATCAATAAGGAAGGTACTTGAACTTGATTGTTTATATGACTATGTGTTTTAGTATTGCCACTTTAAATAACGAAAGTACCTTCCTTATTGATTGTAAACATCTTTATACCGTTTTAGATATACTGCATCCTGTTTTACAATAAAAGTTACCAACTGATGCGACTTTTGTGATATTTCTTTATTTACTTTTCCTTGTTATCCCTACATGTTTCGGGCTTTTACCAGCCCATCATCAGGGGTATCTTCAGCTGCTGTTTATGTGCTACCACTTGGTTCAT
>Ga0268261_10004794_pt1 | contig 10187 bp, 5 predicted proteins | sample TergutNc150P1_FD_190353 | JGI IMG/M metagenome (GOLD analysis project Ga0268261, IMG submission 190353) | Nasutitermes corniger P1 segment gut microbial community from laboratory colony in Florida, USA - Nc150 P1 (SPAdes) (version 2) | ecosystem: Host-associated > Arthropoda: Insects > Digestive... | reverse complement strand
GACGCAATTCAGAGACCAACCCAACATCACAGCACAACAGGGGCATGTACTGAAGTCAATAAAAATTAATTTTGCATCAATAAAATATAAATGTACAAAATTGCCATTTTCGCCTAAAAATTAGTATTTATAGGTGTGCCATGTGTTATAAAAAGTAGCATGCCAATGGGTTAATGCAGTTGTATGCTCCTGATGATGGGCGGGGAGATGCCCGAAACATGTTGAGCCACACATAAATGTCAAGCAATAAACTTGTGAAACTGTTGCATCTGGTTGGTTAATTTATTTAAATTTGAATTCCATGCAAGAGATTTATTATACAGTGTTTAACCCTTATCCTGCTAACGTGGAGAATAGGGTGAGCTCCTAATAATGTTGGCAAATGGCAGACGGGATTTAACTCGGCATTTAAAGGGTTAATCCAGCAAACTGCATAATCAATAATAAATAATCATGTCACTAATGTCCCTCCTACATGTTTTGACCTCTACAATGTCCTCATTGGGGAGATACATACACAAAGGCACACATATACAGAAAATTCTGTCAAATACATGCATTTATAACTCAATCCAATATTGTTCATTAACCTTTTAAAGCCTAGCATTTTTTCTACGTACCACCAGGTTTAACATTAAAAAATTCTACATGGTGCTCGGTTTGCATTAAGTGTTTTGTACGGATCTCATAAGAGACAGCGACCTTTGCTTTATATATCATTAACTGACTGGTTTTTATAACCGTGCTGAAAAGTGTTTACAGCGCGGTACAGACTGATTCCTTATATAAAACAGATTACGTTTCACCTTTAAAAGGTTAATATTGTTAAAAATGTTTAAAATATAACTCAGTTTCTAACAATTCTATATTTCATATTTTATCCTTCATTGCCAACAAACATATATGCCAGTTTTTTCTTGGCTGGTGTTTATGCTATGGTGGACCACAGAGTGCTGCCAGTACTCAGTGGTGCACCATTAAAATCTACCTTTCCATACAGAGTTTTGAATGCTTCTGAAATTTCTAGCCTTTGCACAATTCCTCTTCTGGCCAAAACATCAATAATGGATTGCTCATCTGTGCCAAATCCTTTCATAGCCTTTCTGAGTGTTGCTGCGTCAGCATTAGCATCAAATGGTTCTGCTGGGTACACAGACGGAGTACACTGAAAAAAAATTAATTCTAACTTGTCACAGTCTTCATTGAAACTGCAATAAAGTAAGATCATGTAATACCCTATCCATGTAATGTCAAAGTTGTACTGGACGGCCAAATGACTAAACATGAAAAAAAGTACCTTAAATGGGTAATACTGTTGAGAACTCATGGTAATCCGAAATCACACAACCTAAAACAAAGACAGAAATAAACTTTATATAATGTTGGTTAACCCTTATCCAGCTAACGTGGAAAATATGGTGAGCTCCTAATAATGCCAGCAAATGGCAGATAGGATTTAACTCGGTGTTTAAAGGGTTAAACAAATTAAGAAAAAATATTAACCAAAATTCCAAAACAATACTCTGCTACTGTAAGGTAAAGGTAAGTTTACTCCATAACATACCATGAAGGCATACAAGGGGAAGCAGAGGTATATCTCTCCCCGTTAATCTTTGGTGCTAGATGGCAGTGGGTGGTCAAGGACAAACCACAGCTGCCTTTCCCATGGAAAGAGCCTCAGTACCCAGTACTTCACAGCCGATCTGAGTATGTGTGGAAAATCTTACCCCACTACAGTTTAAACCCTGAGCCATCCAGACCATGGGAGTCGCTATACTGACTATGCTCTCCGGGCCATGAAGGACAATGGAGTCTAGTGCAAGTACCCACTTTGTTCCATGACAAAATGTTTTCTGTTCTGTTATGATATACAAAAACCTTCACCCACAGTCATGTCTCTGGTGGCAACATAGTCTTTAGATGACAAGTAAGTATAGCAAAGCTCCACCATGGCAATCAGGCAAATATCTCCCACACACATAATGATTTTTATGTGTGTTATTTAATGACAGCAGGCTGTAGAGGCACCTTCCCTCTTTAAAGAAAAGCAAGCAAAAGTACAGATTTAAAGTCATGTATTTTGCTTTAACAGCACAGCATAGTCAGTACAGCGACTAGGGTACAAGCTGGATGATCCAGGGTTTGAATACCTGTAAAGGTAAGAGATTTATCTGTTCTCCACAGTGTTCAAGCTCTGTGGCCCAGCCGGCCTCCTACTTAGTGAATACTGGGGCTCTTCTCCGGGGGTAAAGCTGCCAAGGCGGGAGGTTCACCCTCACCTCCATCTAATGCACAAGATAATAACTTGTGGGCCCACAGCCCCACGCCCCCATATGCCTTCATGGTGACAACTATGCCTTTTTATGCATCTATCTTAAACGAGAATTTTAATTGTATCGCGCTACATCCCGGCACAGGCCTATGAGAGATCTGAGAAAACAAAACATGTTTTAGCCTATTTTAATGACAGTCAAATTCTACGTACCTCAAAAAAATATGTGCAACACCACACTTCCTTATCGAGTACTCCACCCTCCGGTTGGCTAATGGCGATCTCTGCACACAGGGTCTATGAATCACTGTGCGTCAGTTTTTAACACCACACTAGCTCTCTGCGTCACACCCACAGATCATCTAGTAATCCAGTGTCACACCCATGCGATCCGCCATGGATTACAGTTGCGCACCGCAACCACTGGACATCCACCCCAGATTGGCTACTCCGTGGTAACACCGTCGTCTATACCGCCATCAGCGGCGGGGTCCTGCGTCCCTCGTTGCTGTGGTTCAAGCATGGTGGTTGTGCGGGAACTATGTAGCTTCAAATCGGTAACGCAGACTCCGTCCGTACTATACCATCTCAAAATCATAACAAATCTTGAAATTGCAATATATATGTTACAAGCCAACTAAATACACTTATTAGAAATTATACCTTATTATTTTACTCTATACTGTATGTATGTATATATATTTCAATTAATCGCGTAATAACCGCATTTACTTGATTTTTAACAAACAGTGATATAATGAATAGAAAATGTAAATTTGTAAGATTAAAAATTTTAGTCTTCCGGGATACTGTACCATGTAATCTGGTTGGTCGGAGTATACCGCCTCCATCTTCAGATGGCCTGTGAAGACAGACCCAGCATGCACCTCCAAAACATTCATAAACATGTACCAGAATATCTCATGTCCTAACCTAGACCTTAGAATAAATCTTCACCACTATTAGGACCTCAAATCCTGTACGAAACGAAGTGTGGTTGGAAAAATCACATTGACAAACTCAATTATGCAAAGAGCAGAATGCTTTTTGCAGACAGTATTTAATACCACATTCCCCTTTATACTAGTTGGGTACACTTTGTTTCACGTTCTGCCTCAAGCAGAAACTGGGGGAAACAAGATCTGAAATTGTAATATGTAAGTTCTTAACAGGGGTTTCACATAACTAAAATCACTCACATGATGATGGAAAAAGTCCTGGTTAATATCAATGATATCTGAAGTTCTTACTGGTTAAATACACTGTCAATGTGAAAATATGCTTTTGAATCAGGAACACATATGATGGACGAATGTCAATGTTCTACTACAATGATATCACAGTGACAACCACACACACTCAGAACTACTTACAAAATTGAACGTTCTAGATGGATAAATCATTTTACACTAAAAACTGTTGCCTCAATTGCATACAACTGTCACTATCTGAAATAAATGAGATACAGACATCACAACTACAATTACCTAAATAAAAAACTTAATTTCTGATGGTAGTATTTTCTTCACAGTAAAAACAACAATAATAAATTGAAGTTGCAGCACTGTGCAGTGTTACACAACACTCAGCACACAAAACAACAATGCAAACTGCAATAACAAATATAAGTTCAAGAAGCAGGGTACATGTATAGAAAACAGCATATATAATGATGTACCACTATGAAGACTTTTCAATGAGATTCCATATATCACAGTCATAAAGTTAAATAACAACATAAAAAGAAGCTGAATTAATTCACTCTATTATAATTATTTTTCAGCATAATCCCAGAACACACTAATGCATTTTTCTCATCTTTCAACAGTTTTCATTTCCTTTTTCAGGAAGGTCCATGTTTTTATCCTATTAACAGCATTTCTCCAGTGCTCCAAGTGCTTACCACTACTGCTAAGTCAGCAATGCAAAATCTTCATGGCAATCACAGTGGCATCACACACCACTTAAGATGGTGAAACAGGCTGTCAACTTCCTTGACAAATGCAGCTTTAGACAGGCACCAGCTTTCCATTTCACCTGCAGTCAGTAACAGAATGATATAACTTTCTTTTGAAGTTGAGTAATCTGTAACAGGAGAAGACAAAACGAATAACTAGACTACATAACACCATCACTAATGCAATTATGTATCATTCAAATTTACAGGATATTAGTCCTTACCTATGCTGACAAAAACAATGACATCTGCTCAGAACATGTGGAGCCAAGCAACAAAATGATAATCATACATCGTAGTCAACAAAATGATCATTACTGAAAGTTATCTTCAGAAACTCGCTGTTCCAATCAGATTAATCACACATCACATTTAATCAATACCCAACCGTTATTATTATGATTATTATTACATCAACGTTCATATTTCCAATAACGAAAATATTCACTCACCATGGGTTAACAATACACTGTAATCGCCATAAATATTAAGAAATGTAAATATTCCTGCACCAATATTTAAAACTAATCATACATAAAGCACGTTGAAATTGCCGGGTGAGACACACAAGCACCACACATAGGTAACAGCAGAACTTCTGTACCATATTTTACAGTATGCGGCTACAATCACGCGGGACCACGCTTTTTGTACTGCCGCGTCACCACAGATTATCTAGTTTGCGCGTCACGTTGTGTCCAGAGTTCCATTGAATTTGCACCTGTGTGTCCGTGAGGATTCGTGGCAGTAATCCGTGGTATGTCTCACACAGCCGATAGACAGGAACAACCTTCAAGGTGGCAGTAATGTGCAAAAAGTCTTGTTGGAGTAATCCATGGTGTTGGGAAGTTGACGTTCGTTGTGTGAGGCTAGCAATTGCCAGTGTTGTTTAGTGTTAGAGGGATGAAGTTTTCATATTTTCGGTAATAATGGCTGCGGGTTCCGAAGTAAGCAGAAGACCAAGGGGGCCTTGCGCATGGTGTGTCAATGCTGTGAAATGGGTTCCCGTGATACTTATTGTGACGATAATAATGTGGTCTTACTATGCCTATGTGATCCAGTTATGCTTCTGTGAGTATGCCTTACGTTCAGTTTATTCTTGTGAATTATAACAGATGTGATTATAATGGTGTATCTGTGGTGCAGATGTACGGACTGATGTTTGTTATGTGAGTAGGAGATGGGTATTTTAATTTTCGTGTTTTAACATTTTGTGGTCACAAGAAAACGAGTTTTGGATGATCGCACGTTCATTGCATTGACACGAGGAGAATTTTCTTGAAAATGATGAACCTTAAATGGTTATATTTAGGCTGCGGTTATTAATTGCCTGTCTAAGTAATTTCCGTGTCGTTTGTCATGTAAGCTGTATGGGGTACGCACCGCTGGTTGACGGGTTGAGATTTTATCTCTAGTAATGATGTAAGCATGAGGTGTACTTTTGTGAAATAGTACACGAAGTTTTTATTTTGTGTTGCAGTAAGTACATACTGTTTAGTAATTAGGAGTGTCGGTTGTATCCCATTTTTTAAATGGTGATCTGGAATACTGATGTGGGAGGATAACAGTTCCTTTGAAGGCTTTGTCACTTGATACACAGAATGTATGCCTTCTTGCTACAGAGTACTCTGGTATTGTGCCTGGCTGAATATATAATAATTTTGTTTGGTAGTTGTGTGAATTGGGAAGGCAGTGGTGAAGTCTAAATGAGGTACTAGCCAGGCATTTATTTAGAGGGCTGAGGAAAGCTATGAACGACCTGTAGAAGAGCTTGTATCATGACTAGAATTTGAACCGGGTCACCACCCACTCAAAGTCGTAGGATGTGACTGCCCGAATACATGTGGTAGCTATTTTCTCTGTAAGCAAATTGGCTCTTTCTCATGAAAGTCTGACTGTTTATGGCAATATGTGCATCATTATGTATATCAGATTATAGTAACGTCACTGTATATCTTGTGGATCCTACGACATTGTTAATATGTGTTTCAGCTTTGTAAAATGAGAGACAAGATTATTTGTGTCAACAAATGGCATAATTTTATAAAATTTTGCAACTTATTGCAGCGTACTGTTGTTGTAGGACAAGAGTGTTGGGAATTTGCCTTACAGTTTTTCTTTGCATTTCTGTAGGAAACCTTTTACTCAGTGCAGGACTTTGGGGGAATGCTTCCAGAGTTATGTTTTGTTGTATTTCTCTAGGATGCATTTCCACACATTTTATGAACACATCTAAGGAAATGGTCACCAGTTTACTGACAAGATATTTTATTTCTAAATGGTGTTGAATTTTTATGTGAGATAACATTGTATATTGCTGCATACCTTCAAGATGCATGTATAGTGTTCATGTTCAGAACCATATGCATCATTTTTGTATAGGATGTGATAGTTTATTTTCTTCATTGAACATTTTACAGACAGCAGTTAAGTGAGATCTGAAAAAGCAGGAAGTTGGTAAAACAGGAATGAATGATGTGAGAACTGGGAATTTAGAAGTGTAAAGAGGAATATCAAATGTGTTTTATTAATTATGGTGATATTAAGTAACTAAGTAAATCCATGGGACAGAGTCTGTCTTGAGAAGCTGATGATTCTTCAACTAGTGAAGAAGTACCCACAATTTATGGAACCTGATGGTTCCTTACTGTGTTGACAGGAGCTTATTACTGGTCTCTCTCCTTCACCAGATTAGTTCATTACATTTGCAACTAAACCCTTGGAGGAGAAAACTCCTTGAGAAGTCAACAGTTCCTCAGCTGGTTAAGAAATTTCCCTTGTTCTTTGGAACATGAAGGTTCATTACCATATTCATGTCAACCTGCCAATTTTCCATGTTATTATCTGGATGAATTTGGCCAATGCCATCCCATTCTATTTATTTAAGATAAGTCTTAATATTCTCCTCCCATGTGTGCCATATTATACCAGAAAATAAAAAGAAGCAGTTGATTTGTTTGTTATCCTATGTGCTGGAAACTGTGTACTTGCAATTTATTATTATTATTATTATTATTATTATTATTATTTCTTTTTCAGTTACTGTGACGAACCATGTAGAAAGAGGTGAGTAGTTGTTTGTTTTCTTGTTTTACATTCACTGAGGAGGGTTATTGTGCTCTGAATAATGCAGTGTCAAGTCATGTGCCCTGAGAGAAAAGATAATAACTGTTTTTTTTATTAGTGTGCTTAGGATAGTCCAGACAGTACACAGTGGATTATTTATTTTCACCAAGTTTTGTTTTATTGTAATGGGAAAGTAGAATGTTTTCTGGACATTAATACTGATACCTTATTGCTCATGTTTGTGGAAGTTTAATTTCTTTAGGTGGATTGGAGCAGTCTAAAATCCCCTCAATATTCAATGGTGTAGTTGTGGAAATGCATATGTTTTGTTTGTGTTTGTATTGTAAGTTAAAATTCATGTATATAATTATTTCCTGACATTTTTCACATCAGATGGTAAGGTTTACCAGTGGTGAATATGCTACAGTTACTCATTTTATGCTGGGGACTAGAATTAGGCCTGTATGACAAATGTTGCTGTACATTACTCGTAGAGCATTCAGATGAAGTGTGTTTACTCATAACTCCAGGCATTGTCGTATGGTTTTGTGCTATGACACTGTGATATGTATATTGAGGCACTGTGTTATTAAGGTAGGTTAGTGAATCATTGTACATAGCTTAAGAGCATTTGTGCCTCTGAAGTTTACAACCAGGAAAGTAGCACTGAATGAGACTGTGTAGACGAGCAGGAAAGACTGTGGAACACTTTCATTGACTTTTTGGGAAACCACAAATGTCTTGTCTCACTGTTACCATGTCCGCATCTGCAGACCTCTGAGAACCATAGAATATCACACAAATATGCACTTGTACTTTCCACTACCATTTCACTTGTATGATTATGTGATAGTATTATATGAGTTTTATTATTTAAAGATAACAGTTCATACAGTTTTTAGTTGTCAGTAAAATTTTCTGTGGGTTGCAGTTAGAGTAGCTCAGTTGTTGGAGATTATTGACTGCTCTTAATGACTAGTTTTGTTGCATGTGTCGGAGGTGCAGAGGGAATGAATCAGTAACTTGAAGAAGGCACTCAATTCAGGAAGTCAGAAGTATGGAATAGAGAAGGTGGTAACCCTCTCGTCGTCACGGTCTGTCATATGCAAAATTTTGCACCGGAATATGCCTGGTTGTTTATGTTAGATTTAAAGCATGAAATCATGGTGGGAAAATGGTTTGACTGGTATTGTCGAGTCACAATTATTGAAGCTTGTTCATACATTTTATTACAGTGCTGTACCTCATAGGATATCACATCCTGTTTGTAATTTTCATGTGGGCATATTGGCAAACAATTTTCACAGAAATTGGCAGAGTTCCTGCAAAGGTAAGCTTTTTGTTCCAAACATTATACTGAGTGACTTTTAATTTTGTAAATGGTCGCCAGTGCTCGTCCAATTGCTGTTGAAAGTAAAGCAGAATTCCTTTAATCCAGCACCCACTAGACTGGACATGTGCTGGATTGTCAAATATCTGGGGTTATAGACAGTACCTAAATTTGGCAGCCAGTCAGAAAACATGCACTTGTCAGCTATTTTCATGCCATCACAAAAATACAGCTTTTTCATTTATCATAGGCCCGGTCATGGGGTTTTGTTTGGAACACACTGCAGTAAGCCACTTTTACAGCACCTTGTCCAATTGTGCTAAATTAGACTGTTTTGCTGTCTTTTGTTTGAAAAGGCCCTTCACACTTTCGTTTGATGTCACACAGGATCACAGTTGGTCCTTCTGTTTCTTGATATCGTAGTTAGATGTTCAAACGTTGTATAAAGGATAACCACACTTTGGTTTGCACCACTTTGAGGCCTCCAAATTATTCAGTTTTCTGACAGTTTCTTAATGTTACATGTTTCCTCTGGCCAGCAGTATCTTGTTTACTCATCTTGGAATCTTTTTAAGTCATTATAATAGCTTTTAGGGACACAATAATGCCCAGATACCACAATATGAAGTCACAGAATGAGTTAGCAGTGGTGAACTTTCCTCTCACCTGTTATATGTCTGGTCTTGGGGCTGTTTTCCTGAAGTGCCAAACTGTCAGGATAATCAGTAGCCAGATTCAAGGAATTTTACTGTATATATTTTCTTTAGTGTAAAAGATTAACTAAAACACAAAGAATTCATATCACTGCACTTACTGGTGCTTTCTTGTCACCTGTTATATGTCTGGTCTTGGGGCTGCTCTCCTGAAGTGCCAAACTGTCAGGATAATCAGTAACCAGATTCAAGGAATTTTACTGTGTGTATTTTCGTTAGTGTAAAAGATTACCTAGTAAAACACGTGTGAAGACATAAATGATTTTAACATGGCTCATGAACCTAGAACTGTTTTGGTAAAATGAGAAGTGTGTTTGCTGAAGCAAATTACATGCAGCAGTTTATTGATGTGTCCCAATGAAATTGTAGTATGATGGTAGGTGTTCTTATCCTTTCAAATTAATCTTGGTCTAATATGCCCTACCCTCCTGAATGAACATACATTTTGAATGTGGATAAATCTGTAACAGTCCACTTCATACAAAATGTTGTAGTGTGGTGTATCCTTATCTCTTTACTAAGGTTTTAATGTGGTGGGATGTGTAGTGCAGAAAACCTTGCGGTTGCAGTCACAGCCTTCCCTGCCTTGTAATACAATTGTTGTTGTTGTTGTTGTTGCCGCTGCTGCTATACATCTGTGCTGGTATTTGTTTTGTATGCAGTTTTGTGAGAATATAATTAAGACATAACCCAGTCGATTTGCTTTATGTTTATACAAATCCCAAAGAATTTGACGTTCATGTGACCGTGCATTGTGTTAAATTTCTTATAATAAAACCAACTAGATGCGCTAATTTCTCAAATTTATTCTTGAAATGAAACTCTACACGTTTCGGACAGTTCCTCTGT
>Ga0268261_10004793_pt1 | contig 10188 bp, 8 predicted proteins | sample TergutNc150P1_FD_190353 | JGI IMG/M metagenome (GOLD analysis project Ga0268261, IMG submission 190353) | Nasutitermes corniger P1 segment gut microbial community from laboratory colony in Florida, USA - Nc150 P1 (SPAdes) (version 2) | ecosystem: Host-associated > Arthropoda: Insects > Digestive... | reverse complement strand
CCCCCCCCCCCCCAGGAAATATTCCTGGTACTCATTTCTGTGCCGACCCAAGGGCCACAGTGTGGCTGGATGGATCATGTCAATGAAAAATTCCTGGATGGATCATGTCAATGAAAAATTCCACTTGTAGCACAGTGCCTAAACCAACTGTGCCACTTGGTGCTCCATAATTCAAACAAGATAACATGAATTTCATCCTTCTATACCCACCAAGCCACTCTACCATGTCCTTGATGCCCACAAAAAACTTTTTCTTCTCTTTCTCTGGGTTGGTATCATCATATCTCAGGAAGCAAATGCCATCATGTGCTGCAGCATATCCAAAGTTGATATTTATAGCTTTAGCATGAACAATATGTAAAATTCCATTTGGTTCAGGTGGAAATCTTGTTCTTACCTGTATTGAGAAAAGCATGCACTACAATCTCATCTCATTGCAAAGAGTTAAATGCACCTTCATACACACTGAGTATGTTATGTGCATAAAACAGTTTCGATGACTTGTACTTGTGCTAATGATAATTATTGTCTATACTCATCAATTATGTTGACTTAAATTGCTACCATTCTGGATTTTTAGTCTCCAGATGCTGGCTACAGCTGCTTAAAAAACTTGACTCAGCCCAATGATGATGATGTGAGCCTTAAATTATACTCCAGTGTGAAGCTGACATGAAGATGGTCTGAATATATTTACAAAAAAAATACTTTGCATGCCAAAAGGGTGCAAGAAATTGGTTGAAGGTTGAGGTCTTATGTTTGGATGGCAACATTTTATTTTAATATATCCTACTACTTAAGGATGTAGCAAAATGATAATGAAGAATATATCACTGGAGAATTCAGGCCTACTGGGACACAATGTAATGTCACTGGGTGAGTGGTTCCCATCAATTCGAAGGGACGTAGTGCTTTCATCTTCAGTATTTAAGCAATCCAATAAGACAGAATGTGAGGGCACTACAGACATACCTTAAATTTATGCAGTTTCAAGTTATGCAGTTTCAGATTTATGAAATTTGGAGGAAAAAAAATTAAATAACATTTTTGAATACATACTAAATTTGTCCTTGTGGGAATTAAAGAACAATGAGAAGTGGCAGAATAATAATAAAGGCAACAAGGTGTTCACGCTGGAACTGATCACATTCCAGTGTGTTGTAATTTGGATTTTGTCTGGGCTCCCTTGTGTATACATATAAATTTGAACATAATCGACTCAATTCTGACTTCCACAGGACCTTCCAGAATGTAACTATCGGAGGGCGTTTCTACATTCCTTCAGAACAGCAGGAACCACTCACCCAACACTATAGTGTCACATCCTAGGAAACTCGAATCCTCAACATTTCTGTGACAGCCTCAAATCTCATAACCTAACACTTCTTATTCATAATAATCTGCTCATGTGATTTTATCTGTCACGTCAGAATCAAGCACATTCTATGTGCCAAAGGCTGCTCATTTACATTAATCGCAATTTTAGTAACCTGCTCTTTTAATGAAAAATCCAGCACCTTCAAAACATAAATGACTGCTGATGTGCCAATGCTGAGTAAGAGAGCATGCTTGTGAAGTTACCTGTCCTCCTGTTTGTTGCAAGTGCTGCTGCAAGAGCTGCATGGTCTTTGGAGTTACCACATAGCCATCTGTTTTATAATTCTCACCTGGCTTATGAAAATTAATTTTAGTTCTCATAATTTCACTTATGGAGGTAGCAGCAAGGGAAATTTCACCTGAAAGCAGAATTATACACAGTGATTTTATATTTTATTATTATTCTTTTATCTCTAAAATGGAAAGTAAGATATGGAAGTATATATAAAAAAAACAAAAAGCTTAATTTTGATCAATATATTTCAAAAAACCAAATTTCAGTTCTGAAAATTTAATAAAGAGTGCTTAAAATATATAACTGAAATACAAAAGGGCAGTTTGGACAAATGTGGTTCTGAAACAACAAACAAATATTTTTCTATTCAACAGGAAATGCTGAGCATTACTTTCAGTCAGGTTCTCTAATACATCAAGGAATCATGTCACCAATTAAGGGGGTTCAATATGTTATAAAAATATAAACTAAGAAGAAGCTAGAAGAGGCTTCTTGCCCTGAATGGGCGTGTTCCAACTGAGGATAAAAGTGATTATACAAAGGACAGTTTTCAAGTGGACTGGATTCATTTTGCTCATTGTAAGGTCCAACAGCAGGCTCCTGTAAACATGTTACCCAAAACCTTTGGGCTCCATAAAACCCAGGGAACTTGTTTAAATTAGCTTCCCAAGAATTACACTCCATGCAGTTAATTCATTGTGTTCCCTTTTTCCTAAATGGGTTACAAAGTAGTAGAGTTGTTGCCTTGCTTGGGTATGTATATGAAAGAACAAAAACCCTGTACAAAAACATAGTCACCACTACACCAAAAATTACTTTTAACACACTTCACCTACGGTAAATTCATGAAAATTGTTTCCTGTATATAAAACACTGCTACCTGAATACATTTAAATGCAAAGATAAATGCAGTTACGTATGAAGCAAACATAACTGAGAAACAACAGAAATATTATTTCTATGTGTAATGTCTATTTTCAGCTTATACAGTTTATGTATTTATGGTTAAGTACACAATGCTGCTAGAGCAGAGAAAAGGAAGTAAATTGCAGACCCAGGCAGAGACACGAGCATACGATTAAAATTGATCTTACAGAAAGAGGATGGGAGGTTAAGGCCTGAATCCAAATGGCTCAGACAGGGATGAGTGGTGTGTACCTGTGATAGGTAATGAACCTTTGGATTCCGTAAGAGTAGGGAGTGACTTGACTACTTGTACAACTATTAATTTCTCAAAGACCATGTTTCACGGTGGTGGTCAGTAGTTCAGACCAGGGGTGCACATATTTTCCAGAAATCTTGCAGCCACTTCAGAATTCTAGGCATCATAAAGGTGACATGAAACAAGTTCCATACTGAGGTTCCTCAAATACTAGGCACTATTGTAGGACATTTAGTTGCCATAGTGACCTGGCACCTGGGATTTGTGCACCCCTGGCTCATACCAAATAGTACTGTGTGAACGTGTAACTAACAATGAATGGAAAGGATGTCAAAGCAGATGTGGCCAAATCTCAGCTACCCCAGTGAAGACTGGCATGACTAATAATAAAGCACAAAAACTTCAATCATCACAGCCAAGATTTGAATATGGGATGTCCCAAATATGAAGCATGAGAGTGTGGTGTTACGGTGAACATGTACATTATTAGCAGACTACCATTTCTTACATTAAGTACACAACTGGTGTACTGCATTGCATCTTGGCACTGTGATGTCCTGTGCCTGACTGTGAACTACTGTTTCCCCACTGCGTGAGAGGGCAGCACACTAACATTCTGACAATGGAAGGTTTGGGCAAGCAAGGAAGCAATCCAGCTGCCATCTGTGGCATTCACCACCAGTGCCACAAACTCAACCATGGTGTTGGGTTTCCTCCAAGTTATCACTAAGGTTTCATTGCACTTCTTCATTCAATATTTCAAAACTGTTAATACAACTGGTGTTATGCATGTGCTGACATCTACTCTTGCACTAATAGCAACCTTTTCCTCACTCCCATAACATAATTTAACAACCCAACACACATTTTCTCTAAATATCAACCAAAAACTTATCACTTTTACAAGTCTGACAAAAACCATCCAATTCTAACTAGATACCAAAACCAGGACTTCGTGTCACTCACCATCATTCACACTAATAGGCTCAACATCATTTTTTGAGCCTCTTGATTCCTGATTAGGCTTGTCAGTTTTCAACTTTTTGCTTTGTTTTGTCTGGGGTGAGAAGTCAGCCTCAGTTTTTGGTCCTAGTAAATCCAACACCTGCAAATCCACTTCATCTTTAATTTCTTTCCCATCAGCCCATTTCAGCTCCTGTCGAACTTACTGCATGATAACTGCCACATTAAACCGGTACCTGAGAAGCAAAATGTCTATTACAAAAATCAAACCCTCAACCTATTACTGCTGCAAGACACAATTTTATACACTTAGATATACAAACTTCACATATTCTTTGCATGATAGGTTGTGTCTACACATCTATTGGTAAGGTTGATGTCCTAAACTATTTTAATGCTAAACAAATTCAAGTTAAATTCCACACTGGCAGTGTAACTAAAAGATGAAGGTTAAATTAATTCTGGTCTGTATTAGCCTAACATAAAATCTACATCACATGAAGCCCATCTCAACCGACTAGAAACAGCTCATTAAAAATACAAATAACCTAACACAAAAATCATATCAAGACTTACAAATTTTTGTATAAATAATTTTCAACTTTATACATATTTATGAGGGGGCTGGGATAGCACAGTTGGCGTACAGGCTCTCTACGGAATGGTTGGTTCAGGGTTTGAACCATGATGAGGGCAAGAGATTTCTCTTAATCACACCTACACAGAAAAGACCTCACTTTTAGTGCCTGCATGGCATGTTACAGACAGAACTTTACATATTTATAAAAATACCAGGAAAACAATTTGTTTCTCTGTGCAAAGTAATGTCTGCAATGCAGTGATACCCATGTATCTGCAATAAATGAACATCAAGGCCAACGCAAAAACATTCAGAAATCTGTGCGTACTCCAATAGAGAACACCCTTATATTCTTGCTCTATATTAAAACAGAAACTTAAAACTGTTACACTTTGGTTGGTTGTGATCACAAAAGTCAAACTTGAAGTACAAGAGCACCTTACATTGCACAAACCTTTGAAGATCGTAATTTATATCATATACTTCCAAAGTTTGTGAAATGTTATTGTGACAAAGGCAATAAATGTTTCATTATCCTCCACTTAATGTGACATTCACATTTAGTGTTCCTCAGGACACTGAACTCCAAAAAATCTTAAATTCAGACAATGTAGCACACATATAACAGGCCTAGAAACTTTAAAAAAAAAAATGGTTATCAGATTTTAACAATATTACGGGGCACACATATGTACGGAAACAAGTATTAAGTGTGAAACCTGAATAATTAATTATAGAAACTACTAGCTCAATTAAGATACAACTGCATATACAGTATTTGCAGTATGTAAATTGGAGGCTTGATATTCTAAAGTACTGATCTCAGTATACCTTTTATCCAGTAATTCATCTCTGTGTTTCTTTATTACGTTTTCCACAACATGTTCAATTTCCTCTGGACTTACAGTAATACCAACGCCACATGCACTTTCAAAATCTTTTAATTTGAAATTCCCCTTCAAATGAGATAACAAGTAATCCAAGGCAGCTGTAAATCAGACAAAACATGCAAGACAATTAAAATTCTGGGACCAGGTGTGGGGCAGTCTTATCCCAATATGGATATTTCTGTCTCCAGTCTGCCATGAGAGTTTATGACATAAAATGGGGACAAAGCTGACTACCACAAAGACTGGCATCCATCATTGGACAGCCAAAGGCACTTGATATAGCAGAAATCATTAAAAAAAGACACATAAACGAGCAATATAAAATGCCATAAATAAAGTAAAATATTACAAAACAGTCAGTCTGATATACACATGAAAATATTTTTCCTAATCAAATACGTCAACATATACTGATATAGACGTAAAAATTTCAGAATGCTTAAAAGTTAATAGGTCTTATTAATAACTTTTGAGCCATGAAACGTTCTGAACACACTGCACAAACACAGATAATAATCTAGCTTTATAAGCTTCAGGTGTACATGGCAGGTGCTGTTCAAATGACCGTGTTCTCAGCTCTTGCACCATGCAGGATAAGTTCATTCCACTTATGCAGAAAGACAGAGGCAGTACATTCCTAAAACTTTAGAGCCAACTCTTTCCCCTGCATGGTGTAAGAAGCCAGATGGCTATCACATGAGTACTGCAGGTCCACTCGCAATTTTATACTGAAGTGAATGTTGGACAACAAAAGACAAAGATAAAACTTCACATACAGCTGCTGAAATGAACTTCGTAAAACAAATGGCAAATGCACTGCGATGGGCCATAAACAACATGAATACATATTACAAGAATTATGAAAACAAAATTCTGGAACAGTGTTTCCTGCATAAGAAGTCTTCCAGTGGAGTAGGGTACAAGAACTTCTTCAAAGGGAAACCTCCTTATACAGGAAATGTGAACATTATGTACATTTGTAGAATCCCCTTTTGTATTTTGTTCTCAAGCAACTATATCATAATTCAATTACAAAGATCACAAATGTATATTATTGCACCAGTGCAACTGGGATATACAGTTACAGTCAAGCTAACAAAAAAATCATAACACACAAGTCATAATGGACCACATAAAAATATGAGTCCACAGTCATCTGTTGATGGCAGAGGTACACTTTCTTCATGTACCTCACTTGTGTCCTCCACCTCAAGGTTCTCATTACAGAGGTCTTCCAAGCTCATTAAGTCACAGAAAATTACCACCCGCTGCAGAAGAATCTTCAAAACTACACTTCAAGTTCAAGCCTTGGTGCAATATCTCTATGACATGTTTCAGTTCGTAAAAAAATGAGTAACAAGAACTGTGGAAACTGAAACAAAATAGGCGATAGATCACATGCAAGCTTCACCACCGACAGACAAATTACGGTTGTGAAGTTTTTTAAAAATACCAAATGTGGAATCTTTGTATAAAAACCTCAACAATGAAATTACAATTTAGGAAATCCTTTTACACAAGAACTTGATATGCAGGAATATTTAACACAATTCTTATGGGAGTTTCAATAGGACTTCAAAAATCAAGCTTCTCACATCAGAAAACTTTGTTTCCAGGAACTTCTTATCCAGGGGACATGTACCCACATAAAACCAACTGAATTCAACATTTTGATGGAATCAAAGAAATGGACTTTTCTGAAACTATTATAAAAATTACAAAGCAGATTGATCAAGGAAGTGGGTAAAATCAGAAGGGGTCAACAAATTTCCTAACTATACTGTTGGATGACAAAAAATGCCACTTTATGGTAAGACTTGATGTCTTCTACACCATTACACTTACATATTTCAAAACTGGTATGGTAATTCATGTCTATGGAAGGCTGTACTTCAACAGGCCTCATTAAAATCGGAGGGGTCATATGTCTCACAACTAGGTTGTTCTGGATAACTTGCTGCAAGGCATTAAACAAAAATTTTACCCATCTCAGAGATAGGGTCTTTTAACCCCTTGTCTGACTCTGGAGATAGCTTCGCCAACATAATGACATCTCCCAGTCCTGCAGTGCAGTACATGGTCGCATGCCCTATCGAAACAATCACTTCTACTCCTTACATTACTCATCTTTCTTCAGAGGCTCTAGGATTTTAAGTTGGGATTAGGAATGCAATGGGAAGACACACTAAGAACCACAATGAAATCCAGAGGCATAATTACACTCTGTTACATTTACAACTGTTACACAATGCATCATCGTCATCGTCGTCATCGTCATCATCATCATCATCATCATGTTCATGAAGGATTAGGCATGTTTCCTGTTCTTTGAACCTCAAAATGAAATTGGACTCTCCGGCTCTTCCTCGGTCGTCCTATGTTCCTTCGTCCTTTTGGTTTATATTATAATGCTTGTTTTTGTATTCTGTTTGTGTCCATCCTCTGTACATGTTGTAGCCACCTTTCCTGGTACTGTTTTATTTCCTTTACTATACTCTGTGCTCCCATTTTTTTCCTAATACATTGATCTGTTACACAATGCATGCTCATTAAATGGAAAATACCTTGTCTACCCGGGCACCCCTACAATTGTGGCCTAATTCCCTACTAATTATTGCCACCAAGCATTTCCTGGTTTACAGCTTTAAACGTACTATCCAAAATATGGTGGCTACCTGTATCTAATACAAACTCCACCCAAGAAACATTTACAGCATCACAGGTAACAGGCAAAGGTGTCCCTGTCCAGGCCATACAGGCATACAGAGGGAGTAGATCTAAGAGATCAAGTCATTCTTAACCTCAGCACTAGATGAAGGTCAGCATCAGGTTCTGGCCACTTTATCCCTGGAAAAGAAGCCTGGTGCCCACTGACGAGGAGGCTGAGTGGGCCCCAGAGCCAGTTGTGATGTTTTGGAGAGGAGAAAAATTTCTTTTAAGTTTAAAGTTTTACTTTTCTATGTTAATATGACATGAAATGGTCTGTACCTAAAGGGCATTTACACTGATTCGCACAAGAATGTCAGTATACAGTTATTTTCAATGATATCAACAGGGGTAATGTACAAAATAATCAATGGAAATTATTATTATTGTTTAAAAAGCAAAGTGACAAGCACAAAAACTGCATTACGCTTGACTCACAAGAATGACTGTGACCCCGACCACATGACTAGTTTTTTTTTTAACAAATATTATTCAAGTAACGGATAGTGCATTAAAATTACCAAAGAACTGTCATGGATGCTAATGGATTTTTTTTCACTTTGGCCACTTAGTTTTGTTTTGTTTTGTTTCTTTTTAAACTGAAATGCTATTAAATTTATTCCGGGCACTGAAGCACTAACCCCTGGGATAAGCTACCTCAGAATCAGAGGAACTTGACTTTGTACATCCAAATGACATCATTATATCCTCTTCATCTACAAAAGCCTCTGCATTTGCACGTGATGTTATTATCCTATCTACAACATTATAACTCATGCTATCCATATATTATATGCTCCCTAAACTGCCCTCAGAAGGGTGACAGTAGCCCTGCCACTCACCTCCAGATGTCCAAGATATTGTGGCATCAGTTAATCTGCACACACAATTTAAAGAGAATGCCTCAGCCACATTAATAAAACATTGCACTTTATCCCAGGCATGTTCAATTGGACTGAGATGGCAAATGTGGGGGGGCAAGGCAAGGGTGCACAAATTTTTCAAAAATCTAGAAGCCACCTCACAGTTCTTTGTGTCAGAAGGATGACATGCAGCAATTTCTATACCCAGAATCCAAAAATATGAGGTACCACTGCACACACTTCATTTGTTACAGTGACCTGGAACCTGGGATTTGTGCACCCCTGGTCCAAGAGCCATGTGGCTGCAAGTGTTGAGAGTGTGGCCAGTCCTGTACATATTTTCTTTTGGCTTTTTCAACTAATTCAGCTTGTACAACTGATTCATTGTAGTGACATCACTGGTAACCAGACTGCCAAAGCCTTCTCTGTGTGTTTGTTCAGAGGTTTGTCAACAAGTTTTTATACTGCATTTTCAAAAATTACCTGTGACATTTCTAGTACGTTTGGGGTTAATTTTTCTTTCAACCACTTCTCAAAATTGCAGCTGTTTATATAGCTGTGGTAGCTGCCATTTACTAATCCTGCTTTGTAAATAAGCTGAGCACACAGGACAAAGCCATCCTCAAAACCAGCATGAAGAGTCAGCCTGTTTCCTACATTGCCAACTGTATGCCAGAATCTCTTACACATCAGACATATATCTATCCATGTTTTGTCTAGATGAACAATCTTACGTCAAAGATCACTTAATGGGCTACGGCGCAGAATACGCACTGCAAGATGGCGGCTACGTTTCTACTCGCCGACACGTGTGTCGCTGGTGCCCATGCTTCCGCCCACAATGCAACAAGCATCCTCCCACTTGCAGCTACAGCGCCCCACAATGCAACAGGCATCCTCCCACTTGCAGCTACAGCGCCCCACAATGCAACAGGCATCCTCCCACTTGCAGCTAGAGCGCCAAAGTGTAGCGTCGTTTGGCGGTGGCGTAGCGTCGTTTGGTGGTAGTCTGATCTAAATCTCTAAAATTTCTTGCAGTCTGTCGTTGTGGTGTATAACAATGGTTGCTAATACGACGGATATAGTGATGTGCTATGAAGAGTGTGTGCGGAGCGTACCACCACGATTTCTTGCGTTGTATTGTGAACATCTTTAGGTTAGAGATTGGTGCTAGCTTTTTTTAATACCACATACCACCATTTTTTGCGTTCTATTGTGAACATCTTTCGGTTAGAGATTGGTGCTAGCTTTCTTTTTAATACCACGTACCACGATTTTTTGCGTTGTATTGTGAAGATCTTTAGGTTAGAGATTGGTGCTAGCTTTTTTTAATACCACGTACCACGATTTTTTGCGTTCTATTGTGAACATCTTTAGGTTAGAGATTGGTGCTAGCTTTTTTTAATACCACG
>Ga0268261_10004792_pt1 | contig 10188 bp, 7 predicted proteins | sample TergutNc150P1_FD_190353 | JGI IMG/M metagenome (GOLD analysis project Ga0268261, IMG submission 190353) | Nasutitermes corniger P1 segment gut microbial community from laboratory colony in Florida, USA - Nc150 P1 (SPAdes) (version 2) | ecosystem: Host-associated > Arthropoda: Insects > Digestive... | reverse complement strand
CACATTGATGATCCCCCATAATTTCCTCTGCATATGGAATTAACCTTGAGAGCAGGATGTTGGACAAAATTTTGTATGTAGTTGGCAAAAGTGATATGCCCCTATAGTTATTACACTCTGTTTTATTAATACTAAATGATCGGTGTCACTGCTGCATCAATAAAAGAATTCGAGATAATCAATACCGATAGCTCTGTGAAGAGTAGAATTGTTATACGAATACCCTGTGGTTACATAGTATGTAGTAAGGTTTCAAAAATTTCAAGAACAGTTGCGCCGTTTAACGTTATTGGCAATATTTAAATCTTAAAAAAATGGTGGGAATTTAAAAAATGCAGAAATACAAGATTTTTGTATGTTAAGGTTCTTCATTGTTTATATTTTGGAAGATCGTTGAACTCTGAGGGAAGGTGTCGGGAGTTTAGGTTGTGAGGTTATTCACTGTCTTGAAATTTAAAAATTGCGTATTTCATACATTTTGGAAAGTGGTTGAATTCTGTATGTTTGGGGTCAGGTTGGTATGCGTTAATGGCTTTCTGGTCATTTAGAAATTGCGGATTGTTTATTATTTGGAAGTTTATTGAACTCTGTGGGGAGGTGTGGGGGTATGTTTAGATTAGTGACAGTCTGGAAATTTAAAAATGGCGGATTCATATTTTGGGAGCTCATTGGAGTCTATGGGGGAGGTAGGTGTTTGGGTTTAGGTCATTGACCAAATTAATTAAGAGGGGAATTAATTAGATAAATTTACGTAATAATTATATTTATGGTAATTTACGTAGTAGCCACTTTCAGTTGCACATTAATTTGATTATTGATTATTCAAATTGCGTCATTTTAACACGTTTAATTGGGTTGAGTTCTGACGTCCACCATGTTTGTTTGCATATGACGTCATGATTAAGGTCATTGCCCCAGCTGCCGTATTTGTTTACATATGACCTGTGATGTCATTTCCGTGCTTGCCTACACCCTTCTACTTACACGGTTGTAGGTGTCTAATTTTGTGTCCTTTCGTGCGGACGGTTTCAAAACACTTGTCTGCTGTACCGAGAAATTTTGTGCGACATTTTCCAACAGTCTTTTTTTTTTGAAGTACAGGTGAACTAAAACAGAAGCTCTTCATCACTGTACCGCAGTCGATGCATGCTGTTACGTCACTGAAGGACTGAGAAATGCATCTACCAGCAACAAACCCGATGCTCCGTTGCGTAGATCCTTTATCACCGACAGCAAAAGTTACACTTCCGATTGAAAACAGCGTGTGAGCTTACATGACAGCGTAATTAGGCACGGCCTTTGGTCGTTACGTTCCCTTGATTCAACACCTTGCGACTTTTATTTGGGGGAGCTTTAAAACATAAAGTTTATGCAACAAATACTCGTACTCTGTAAGAACTAAGAAACAACAGCCGCTGTGAAATCTTAATTTCCGTTACAAGAACGCTTCATCTTATAAAGTGTATATTGATTGCATTTGGTCAGGAGGGCAACATTTTCAGCATCTGCCGTAGTACTGATTTTTATTACATTTTGTATAGGTTATTATTATTACAACGAATCCGTTTATCGCGTTCTGCGCCGAGTTTTAAACCTCCAGAGACTCGGCGTATGTCTAGCGGTGTATCGGGCGGATGCTTATTGGTCACGCGGGAAAAAGACACTCTTTAGTGTGAGATTTCAGATACTGACAGGATCAGTGAATAAACCATAAAACATGAATAGAATGAGATAGGGACATTGTGAATGCATGCAAGAGACATGCAACTTCATGTACAGAATATGTGAAGAACAGATGTCACTTTGAAGACCTTGACGTTAGTGGAAGGATAATATTAAAATCGATAGTAGTTCAGCCATGTGGACTGGATGGATGAATCTGGCCCAGGGGAGTGTTCGTGATAATGAATACAATAGCGAGTCTTGGGATTGTTTAACTCTTATCCTGCTAATGTGGAGAACAGGGCGAGCTAATAATGCCAGCAAACGGCAGATGGGATTTAATTCGGCGTTGAAAGGGTTAAATAGCATTACGTTTTTTGACTAGCTGATTATTATTAGCTGCTCAAAAGGGCTTCATGGAACAGATGTGTAAGGAAACCAATTGGCATGAATTTGTGATAATCCTTTATTTTAATGTTATGAGTACGGATAATTTTTAGTAATTGAAATAGTTCGTATATAGTAAAGGAAATAAAACAGTACCAGGAAAAGTGGCTACAACACATACAGAGGATGGACACAAACAGGATACCTAAACAAGCACTACAATATAAACCAAAATGACGAAGACACATAGGATGACCGAGGAAGAGATGGAGGGACCAATTTAATTTTGAGGATACAAGGAACAGGATTCAAACCTAATCCTTCCTGAACATGATGATGATGATGATGATGATGATGATGATGATGATGATGATGATGAAATAGTTCTTAAGAATGTTTCTTTGAAAAACTGTAAATGCAATATAGCAGAGATAACTTCAGTGCAAACACATTGTGATTTTTTTTTGCGATGAGCGTTCTACATTTTTAAAGCTTTATTTGCATGTTCAGTTATTCTCACATTTAAGACATACCATTTTGGCAGTTAAAAACTGCACTCTCTTCTGCAGTGAATTGCTTATTTCACTGTTGCACTTAAACCAGATTTATTTACTTTTATATTTTTATTCTTGTTAAGGTAGTGTTAATTGTTAGTTGCAAGAGACAGGTAGTTGCTGTAGTATCTTCAATTTTTTTAATGCATGAGGATGAGGCAGATTTTATGAAGTCATACAAATGACCGCAGTTTTTAACCATCCGTGAAATCTGAGTTTCTCATGGTTGTGTTGGTGATGAATGGTGTTTTATGGGGTGGATGTGCTGTCTCGTGGAAAATTACTGACAGGTTGGTGGAAACATTTGCTCCAGTCTTGAGGGTAGAAGAGTGAATTGAGCGGGGAAGTGAGGCACATGACGGGAATGTGATGGCTGTATCAAGGTCCTCCGAAATACCCAAAATTTCTACGAGACTGCTTGGTACTAACGTCCAGAAGATTGTATTCAAATGTTATTAAAAAAAACACTCCTGCCCAACACGTATACATTCGAATAAAACAGAGCGATGATGAATCACCTTAAGATTGTATTCTTTTTTGTTTACAGTCACTTTCATGGAAAGTCACATTCCTAATTACATTCGTCTCAGATTTTTATGCACTGATGTACGTGTTATATCATTGTGCAACAGATAGCATGGAAGAGGTTTCTTACCTCGAGACCAAGGAGATAGGTAGTGAAAGTGTACACTGCATCCACCAGCCGATGTTCCTGTTAGAGTAATACTCTCTGTATTTCCACCAAATGCTGCTATGTTTTCCTTAACCCAGCGAAGAGCCATAGATTGATCTTTCAACCCCATATTTCCTGGGACCACTTCGTCCTCAGTATCAAGGAAACCTGTCATGTGTGATTGGCATAAGTTATTTATGACAGAGTTTTTTTTGTAAGTAGATTTTGATTTTGTTGTAGATTGTGTACTTGTAGAGCTTACCGAAGGCACCAAGTCTGTAGTTGATTGTGACCCATATGATATCTCTGTCCATGAGAATTTCTGGTCCGAATTCGTGTCCCCAGCCGTACATGAAAGCGCCGCTATGCATATTGAAGAGAACATCCAGATTAGGATTGGAGCCATCTGTTGGTAGCTGAAAAAAATCGCGGTGTACAGTCATATAATTCTGCCTTGTAGTAAAAAGAACACCGCAGATTATTTGGGCTAGTGGGTGATATCGTCGGAGATTAGCTTGAAGGTTCACACACACACACCCGTAGCCAGTTAAAGCCTTCCGTTTGTATGTAGCAGAACTTAGGTTGTATGTAATCAGTAACTTTAAAATGTTTGCAAAACCGGTAGTATTCCAGAAGGGCCGTTTCCCTCAAGAATTTAATTTGGCTGTTAATTTTATTTATAATGTAAGCATGCACAAAAGATATACATTTCCAAAAATTTATTACATGTTTTATTGCAGCCTTAATAAATTTCACTACCCTGTTTTGAAAGTGTTACTGACTTTTGAGTATGGACTGGCTTTTGCCTGTTCCTGATGTAAGTCTACCAATTTTATTCCGTTTTATGTGTTGCAGATATCGCGTTAAATAAAGGTTTGATGTTATGTTTGTGGTCTTTATTAGCCATTTTGACTGTACAACATGTTACCTGTTATTTACTGATTAGTACCTTCGGTGTATAGATGTTAAGGAAGAGACAGTCTTCATCTCCTATAATTGGATCAGTTGTATTGTACATTCTTGGGGGTAATCTTCTGCACTGCAGACATATGGCACCAGGTTGAGTTGCATTCCACACTCCTTGCCATGGTTTAGGTGGCACAGGTTCCTGCATGATTAAATGACAAATTGAAATGTTATCCTTGTATTTTTTCATCTGTTTTCCAGACTATACAGCATCGTATCCCACATGGTCATGTTTAATGCTCACTTTCTAGAACATGAAGTATCACAGACATGCATTATTTGTTTGTAATAAAGTTTTTCTGTAGGGCTTATTGTGTATTGTACAGTACGTTTTCGAGGCACTGCTTTTGTGAAGTGAACTTATGAATTATGCTGCTCATGGTCCTGGTTGTTGTGTTGTGGTGTAATATCACTAAGGGAAATACTGCGTGTTTGTGTAACAGCCGTATGTCATTAAGGTAAAGTTTGACCCATACCACCACCAGTAATTCAAAGGTATCATCAATAAAACCAACACCCGTCAAGGTAGATAGATACTCGTTCTGACAGGGGCATGTAAAGGGGATTTTCAATTTATGCTTTCCCGCATGATATCTTCAAACATTTACATGTCATGTCCACCATTCTGTATTCATCTGTGTTGTCTGCTTAGCCGATCTTCTTGCATTAGTAATGCCTGATACTTTGCCCGCATAATTACATCGTCGTCATCTCGTTCTGTCCACATCCTTTGTGTTGATCACAGGAGTTTTCTTCTTTCTCCTCTTACTCTTCTTCTTTTTCTTCTTGTGCATGTATGCATCTCCTATGTATTAAGTTCCAATAGCTTTATTCACCTTTTCCCTCACCAGTAGGGATCTTTATGCCTCCGTGGTCGTTTCCAGCGGTTTCGGCACGACTTAAAACTTGTCTGTCCTGTTCGGGAACTCAAAAGGGAAAGTTGAGTGGACCATTCTTAATTTTCCTACACGCAAGCCCAGGTGAGGAACACGGACCGTAAACGATATGCACACACATAACGCTCCGAACAGGGCCCAGGCGGCGCAGCAGCTCTGACATTCTTAAGTGTTGGTGTAGATGTGCTTTTTTGGCTTGTGACCGTTGATTGGAATCTGCGGTGTAATCAACCATAAGTGCCCTGAAGACGTTTAGGTCTGTATTGATTTGCACAGCGTATTGTATGCAGCTGTGGGGGGTAATTTCCATGACAAGGGCCAAAGGTTTCAGATTGTCGGTGGTGCAGAACTTCCCGTTAGGTTTGGGATAACCTGTGATGTTCTAGAGGGGTAACTTTTCTGAAATACTTTGTAATATCGGGTCGTGGGGGAGGTCCTCAAGCCACCACAGACCGATCTTTTTCCCTTTACATCCCCTTAACAGCAGGCTGACGCTGACGGTTTTGGAGAGGGGAAATATGTATAATGGCCCGTTCAGGTCAGCTACCTCAGAGACTGCACGAAACAACTGGAAACATAGTGCAAATGCTGTGAGTGTCAATATGCCAACTACGCGATTTCTCACCTTTAAACTTAGAGTCCCCGAAATGTCCGTGACATCATCCCATTCTATATCGAAAAGGCCTGGACCGTGTTGCTGGGAGAATCCGGGACGCTTCTCGCTTGCAGAATGGAACGCTCCTGATTAAGGTAGATATTGAGACGCCGGCCGTACACTTGCTGAAAACTATTCTTGGGTCTTACCCAGTCGTGGATGCGACACATCCCCTAATTCCTCCAAAGGTGTCATCACTACTGAGTACCTGGTTGAATTGCCCAAATTCAATCCTTCCTGGCTGGTAATTGCGCGTCTAAATTGTACTGACTTACCGGGAAGAGGGATGGAAAACCCTGATATCGAACATTCTTGACGCTCGAAGTTCATACTATAATCAGCTGTCGCTTATAAACGGGGTTTTGGTCGTCCCTGTAGCCCTAACTATATGCGCTGTTTCTGCTGGCAGTAGTTTTGGACACATGCAGCGGCATTGTGCCTGCAGCATATTGTGTAACGTTTGCGCCGAGTGTTTTCACGCGGATTCCCTGTTCTCGCATCAGGTGACGGAACGCATGCCGCTTAATTAGACAAAAAAAGCTACCGAGTTGGTGTACATCAAGAAAGGTACATGTTTTATGCAGGCCAGGAAGACGTTCCTAGGGATCAAACCGATGACCGGGAACACATGTATTGGTGCTTGATGGTGTGGAGGCACCGATACCATTACGCAAACAGCGTGAGGGGAGGGGTTGGGGTGGTGGTGGTCTGCCGGTTTTGAATGTTGGAGGACCGGATAATGGAGTATTTCACAAGCACTGTGGTGCGAGCCGCTTCGCCTATTATTTCCCGATTATCCAGCAAACCCCGCCAGCCACTGTCCGTGGTGGACAGACGAATGTCGCAACGCCATTTGTGCCTGGACTGGGGCATTGGGGCTCTGTGTGGTCCACCCCACTCATGATAACGTAACATATTTCAAGCGCCTCCGTACTACCAAGACTGGACGAAGACCTATAATATGCCTGTCATTTTTATCGTGTTTTATACATGGTTGAGTACTTAACAAAAACAGAGAAGTTAACCCAACTGTATATAAATCTGACCCTTATCACTGAAATATTGGGACATTGATGAGCTTGTACCGTTTTACACACGATTGTACTTTTAAAGATATCATTTTTTAATTCTTTTTAGAATACAAATAGTGCACTACCTTTTATAACAGTGTGGAGTTTTGACTTCTTAGTAGTTTTTAGAGAGGCGCATATAGCCGTGGATGCAGATGCGCCTTTACCACCCCCTCCAAACACGCGCACGTACACACATTTAATAAAACCGGTAAACAAGATGGGGGGGGGGGGTTATGAATACCGAAAAGTGTCAGGTGTCTCATAGAATTTATCCTAAGCAGTGTTAGGTGCGAGGTTCTCACGGTTGTGTGGGTGAAGATTCATGTCTTGTGGGAAGTCGGTTGGTCAGTACTGCCGACGCTTTGGAGGATCGTAATGATTACATCTTCAGTTTCCAGCAGTCCAGTCATTTGATTTTCGTAATACTTTTTAATGAAACATAAAGGACGGTCGATGTGAGTTTAGATTAGATTAGTGACAAATGGGATGGTAAGGGTGTGATCTAAAAATGATGTAAAAGCGCGTTTCGTTGACTGTTACAAATAGGTTACCTAAATGATGTCACGGTCGTTGGGTTTTCCGATTGGAACTTGTCCAACTATGTTGCGTGACAGCTGAAGAGGTAATACTTGATAAAAAATTAAGACCACTGCAGGCAATAATTAGACTTAATAGAACAAAAAATTGTTGGTTTTTTAATTCTTATTTATTTACTTTTATCATTCTTTAGTTATGTAAGTCCATTACAGTGGTAGCGATAGCTTCAAGAGGTGTTTGGATGGTTGTGGTATGACGAGGAAGAGGTTTAATAACGTTTCTTTGTAGTTCAAAAACTGAAACGTGCTTGTTCGGATGGGGAATTGCCATATTAAATATTAGCCTTCCTAATTGTCAATAGAAAAAAATGATTTAAAGTCCTGTGTGAACTCTTTGTGCACTTGAAACCTTCGTGTCTTAAACACTTAATCTGATTGGCGTATTAGAACTATTAAAGAAGTAGAATATTTTGATATATGTAGGCCCATTTTACATATGTACAAACCTGTGTGGTGAAATCCCATGTACATCTTTAAGAGTTAAACATAGTGAAATCCCAAGATGGTTTTATTTGGCTGAAATGATAATCTTTCTTTGGATTTTGTCCATCGTCTTTTTTTTATGAAACACGACGTTTTGGAAGTCGGCTCTGCTTTCGTCTTCAGGCAAGGGAAACACCTAATTTGTTGAACCCCGTATATAGAGCTGTTCTCAGCCACTGGGCCAAATGGAGCACTGTCTGGGAAGCCGGCTGCGCTTCTGGCTTGAGGAAAGGAAAGCACCTAATCTGTTGGACCCCTTAGATAGAACTAGTCTCAGTCGCTGGGCTGGGAAATAAGTGTATCTTAGGGGTCCAACAGATTAGGTGCTTTCCCTGTCTGAAAAATCGCAGTGCTTTATTAAGAAATTTAAAAAATTAGACGATTGACGAAGTCCAAAGAAGTATGATGATGTCAGTCATATACCATCGTCAGAGTCCAATAGAGTTGAATATTATACCCTATCGGTAGAAATTTTAAAAAATTAGACGATGGACGAAGTCCGCAGTAATGTCAGTGATGTCAGTGAGTTATGTACCATCGTCAGAGCGCTATAGAATTGAATTATTTTACTTTGTGGTTCCTTGAGTCGCTACCTATTCTTGGTTGTGGTGGCTTGAAGGTTTTGCTTTGTTTGTGGTTGGTTAAATTATTAGCTGTGCATGTTTGTAGTTGCTTGCATTGTTACGTATTTTCGCTTGTGACTGCTTGAATCATTACATATCTCTGTTATTAGAAACTTTAATAATTACTTAATTTGGTGTCTTTTTCATTTAATCGTTCACTTTGTTCGGTTTTTTTAATTTTTTACTTCACTAGTTATTCCGTGGCAGTAAGCTGATAAAGAATCTTTTTGTTTTCCAAGTAGCTCAAATTTAAGGTGCTGTTCTGTCTTGTCTTTTTGTGGTCCCTTACCTTTCCATAGTCACCAGCACTGCATGGAATGTTTTCATTTTTGTGGAACATGTATAGTTTTCAGAAAATATTAACACTCACAATCACGGCAGTTTTCTTTGCCAGTTATTGAGTATTATTGTAGATAAAGTTGATACAAATATAGAGTTGAACTGGGTTATGACGACCTCGGTTTATGCGACCCCTCGGCTATAACGTTATACATTTTGTGGACCAATTGTTCCCCATAAGGCACGTGGTTTTCTGCCTTGCTTAGTACGACATACATTTACTTAATTTAAACCAACAAATGCACACAACTGCATTAGATTTACAATAATATTATAAAACCATTAACTCCTACATATTTAGGGGCTTATTGGCCCATCATCACGGAGTGCGATAATTGTATAAAAACGATTGCTTAATGTATTGGTCTCTTGCATATAGAAGAACTGCTGGAAATGCTTTGGTGCAGAAAATACGTAGCGGACAGAATTGTACACAGTAAGCTGGAGCATCTGGTTATGTTGAAGATGTTCGCCTTACATTATAGCTGATTAAAAGGATAACTGTATTAGATACATTGACGTGTATTTTACGTTTGAAAATACAGCAGTAACGTTTTGAAATTTGAAAGTAAATTACTCTTACCTTGAACCTGAGGTCTCCAATGGGTGGTTGTGCATAAGGTATTCCTTGGAAAGCTGCAAATTTTCTTCCATAGCGTGAAGCTAAGTAAGTTCCCTTCAATGTACCTTGTTGTACATGGACTGTTGGAGCATTGTGAGGAGACGCAGCTTGTAATGCTAGTGTTGTAGCACTTACTATTAAGAATAGTTGGCACAGCATTGTTTGCTCTGACAAATCTTGAAGAAAGGCAGACCAGAATTGGCTGTGAGCTTCCAGAACACGCTAGATGTTTTTAGTGAACGATGAATGACCTTGCACTTGTCGGTGGGTCTTCGGCGATATGCGTGGCTGTTCTTAACACGCAATCGCAAGATTGTGAAAACAAGTTTTGGCTTTGTCAGGTCTGTCTGTCTGCTGACATTGGTCAAATTTGTGTGGACTTTTCTATCAACATCTCTCGAGAAAAGTTTAAAGTTTGATGATAATATCAGACACTGTATAGCAAGACAAATACGTTTTATATTGTTGACAGACGCGTATGTAGCCGAAGGATAAAAAAGAAAACTCATTAACCCTTTAAACCCCGAATTAAATCCCATCTGCTATTTGCTGGCATTATTAGGAGCTCACCATTTTCTCCACGTTAGGATAAGGGTTAAATTATTAACCTTGGGCGACTAATGTCATATATATATATATATATATATATATATATATAT
>Ga0268261_10004791_pt1 | contig 10188 bp, 4 predicted proteins | sample TergutNc150P1_FD_190353 | JGI IMG/M metagenome (GOLD analysis project Ga0268261, IMG submission 190353) | Nasutitermes corniger P1 segment gut microbial community from laboratory colony in Florida, USA - Nc150 P1 (SPAdes) (version 2) | ecosystem: Host-associated > Arthropoda: Insects > Digestive... | reverse complement strand
GATATTTCATCATACCCATGTGAGGTTTTATTTTTCATAGAGTTAATTATTTTATTGATCTCACGTGTAGTAGTATTTTTTAGGTTTATCTGAGAGTAGCAATGCCTAAAATTTTGTCTCAAATAAGTTATCGGATCCTTATTGTTTGTAGTCTCTATTTCAGAGAAATTTTTAGTTAAAAGATTATCAGCTACTGATGTGAAGTAGGCATTGAAAGCATTTGCTATATCTGTTGGGTTGGTGGAGGGTTTATCATTAATATTGATATTTGTTGGTATACCAGTGTGTAAAATCTTTTTATTGTTTGTAAGTGTTTTAATTATATTCCAAGTATTCCTCCGTCACTGATTATCAAATCTCCAACACGTATAATATTGTGTGGTACATATTAATAATTCAAGACTCCATTACTGGTAATTTTTTTTTATCTATTTATTCCTCATACATTCCATAGATCATTGAAGGAATTAAAACCATCTGGAAATAGAACATGTCAAAACTCACTGGATATAGAACTTGACCAAACATATATCGTTCTGAAGATTACATGTAGAACAAGCCATAATATTCAATCAACATACACATTACTAAATCGCCATTTACACGGTAGTCCTATATATAAGTCCTTGAAGCAGATATATTTGCAAATGAAAACCAATATCATGTAAACTCATATAGAATCAATCATCGGTCAGAGTCTACAGCAAGTTAGATAAAACTGACTGATTGTAATTTTAATTGCTTAATATCACTTGATTTATTCTCTGTTAGAGAGGGAAGCTTGTTAAACACCTTGACGCCAAAATAATGTGGTCCTTTCTGATAAATCATTGAAATGATGATGGTTGGAAAAGATTGGAGTTATTCCTAGTTTTGATATTATATAGTTGAGAATTTTCCATAAATAAACTTTTGTTGTTAAATACAATTAGGGCTAAAGGAAATATGAACTGAGATGTTGAAAGGTAAAATGTTTAAAATTTTAAAAAGTTCTGAGCAAGAGTTTCTTGTTCTGGCTGCCATTATAATTCCAATAATTCTTTTTTGTAATTGAAATATATTATCACTGTGTGAAGAAAATATTATCCCATAAGTCATAAAGGAGTGAAAGTAGACATAAGAGATCATCTTTTAGGGTATCCCATGTTAGAAATGGCGTAACCACTGTAACTGTAAAACAGGCTTGGTTTAATTTGGGTGTAATTATATCTATATTGCTTTTCAAGGACAATGTGTTATCAATTATTATTATTCTTAGAAACTGTAAGGTAGAGGTGTTTAATACTATTTTATCATTATAATTAATATTCATTACATTGCAAGAGCAATTTTAGTTATAAATTTCATGAAATGAGTTTTACCAAAATTTAAATAAAGCAAATGAGAAGAAAACCATTCATTCAATTTTTTAAAAACCATATTACTAACTTCTTCAAAATCAGTAAAACTGGAGTTGTTAACTATGACACTTGTATCATCTGCAAATAGTATTGTTTTAGGATTATCATTTAAATTTGTATGAATTGTAACATTAGGTAGATCATCAACATAAATTAAAAAAAGCGACAGTCCCATTACTGATCCTTGTGGAACACCATGCTTAACTATACCCCAATTGGAGCATGTATTATTATTTGAGAATTCATCATGCTGTCTAGAAGCAAGATACAATTTAATTAAAGTATATGCTTTTCCCGGGGCACGCGGTGGCGCAGTTGGTTGAGGCACTGCGCTACGAGCCGGAAGGTCGCGGGTTCGATTCCCGATGGTGTCATTGGAATTTTTCGTTGACGTAATCCTTCCAGCCGCACTATGGCCCTGGGGTCGACTCAGCCTCTAACAGAAATGAGTACCAGGAATATTTCCTGGGGGTAAAAGTGGCCGGTGCATAGGGCTGACAACCTTACCACCTTCATGTGCCGATTGTCTTGAAATCTGGGAGCCTCAACTTCCTGAAACCCTCAGGGCCTGTCCAGGCCTGTAATGGGATTGCTTTACCTTTATATGTTTTTTCCATTATTCCATAAAATTCTGATTTTGATAATAAAATACTATGGTTAAACAATCAAAAGTTTTTTCCATTTCTAAAAAATACCTCCATCTATTCTCCTATTGTTAGAATCTTTTAATATTTCATAAATTAAATTATAAGAAGCCTTTTCTGTTGATGATCTTGACCTGCATCCAAATTGTTCAATTATAAAATATTGTGATTATTAATATGAGTCAAAACCCTTTTATATATGACCTTCTCCACCACCTCTGAAGATGAAGTTAATAATCAGATTGGTCTGTAATTAGCCATATTGTTCTTATCACCAGTTTTAAACATTGAGTATTTTAAGCGTGAATGGGAGATTTCTGTTGATATAGATATATTATGAATATAATTTAGAGGAGAACTAATAAAGGGAGCACTAATTTTTAAGATTTTCATTGAAATTTCATCATATCCATAAGAATTCTTTGATTGTAAAGGTAAAGCAATCCATATACAGGCCCTGAGGGTTCCAGAAGGTTGACAATCGGCACATGAAGGCGTTAAGGTGGTCAGCCTTATGCACCGGCCGCCTTCTCCCCCAGGAAATATTCCTGGTTCTCATTTCTGTTAGAGGCCGAGTCGACCCCAGGGCCATAGTGTGGCCAGAACAATTTTTATATAATCGGGAGTCAAATCCGTGACCTTCTGACTTGTAGTGCATTGCCTCAACCAACTGCACCACAGCATGGCCCATTCTTTGATTGTAGAGAACTGATAATCTATTAAATTTCTTTAGTTGAGATATTACTGAATTCTATTTGTGGAAAGGGATTTTTAAATAATCGTGATAAGCAATGCACTACATTTTTGGTGTTATTACAATCTGTTTTATTGTTATTAAAGATGTTCTGAGTAATCTGCTCAGCAATGGTTAGAAAATAATTACTAAATAATTCATAATTGAGTTTACAATTATGAATTTTATCACCTTGATTACATGACAATTAACAATACTAACTTCTTTCCCCTGTTTCAGATTTTATAATATTCCATGTTGTTTTTACTTTGTTGTGAGAGTTCACAATTTTATTCATTATAATTGGATCTTTTGGCTTCTTTAATTCATTTAATTAAAATTTTACAGTATAATTTATAATACTGTTTTAGCTTTGTATCATTATTATTCCTAGTCAATAAATAAAAGATCCCTTTTTCTTTTACAGGATATTCTTATGTCAGTAGTTATCCAAGATTTATTATTAGGTCTATCATTAAAATTTATTTTAGGAAAACAAGAATAAAAGACCTGTAAATAAGTGATCAGCATCCACATGTCATTAGTTGAACTCATTAGTAAGCTTAGTAGTTAAAGTTTCTGAATCCAATTTTATTAAATTCAATTACTTTGACATGTTTTCTATCTGTTGACCTCCTCATAGTGTGATATAGTCCAGAGTTATTTGTAACAGGCAGGAACACTTTGCCACACGTCAGGCACTAATGAATATTGTGGCTGAAGACAATTCCACACAGCTTCTGCAGTTTTGGCAGTGATCATATTGATTCTTAATATCAGACACCCTGTTTTGTTCATACAGTGGCACACAGTTTAACAAAACAGTATTAATGCGACTTTTTTTGGTTAAGATACCTGTTTTGCCATGAATATAAGTCATCATCATGCCACTTGTAGAATAATATACACAGAAGAATATCAAAATAATATTGTATTTAAAAAGAAGGTACTGAGATCTCAATTACATTTACGTATAATATAAAAACAATTATTTTCTGAAATAAATGAATGTATTTAATTTCCATTATTATTTGTACAATATTCTACATTAGTAAGCACTATGAGTGTCTGAAATTGATGTAATTTTTTTATGTTTCAGTAAAAGACTGTAAAGAAACTTGGAGAAATTTGAGAATTGTTTTTGCACGGAATTTAAGAAAGGCCCCAGATGGATGCAGAACAAGAAAGAAGAAGTATTATCTCCTAGAGAAGATGCAGTTCTTGAGGCCATATTTAAATATTAAAATGGAGAAGTCATTACCAGTGAACCATCCATCACCCACTAATGTTAATCGTGAACATGAACTGAATGGATTACAATATTCTGCTCTACCAGAAAAAAGTTATGATGAAGAATTTAGCCAAAACATAGGTTATAAAGAATTTCATCAGCAGACCAATTATGAAGCTGACCATTCTGCAGGGAGGGGAAAGCGTAGGTACATTGTGGATAATGAACTCTCTACACAAGGTTTGAAGGAAGAAAGTAAGAAAAAATGCGACAAGCTTGACGTTGACCAATATGTGATAAATTACATTAAAGCAAAGAAAGCTTCACAGCTAGAAAATTATAGGCGGCAGTTTTTAGTGAGCTTGCTTCCAGATGTGGAAGAAATGGATGCTAGCCAATTTAGACAATTTAGAAAAAGAGTCGGTGATTTAATTGAAGAAATACTTGAACCAAATTCCTCAACTCCTCAAACATCTGCCACACCAACTACATGGACAAATGAATCATCAGCCTCCTCATTTGGCATAAATGTATAGAGACATCATTTTGTCTGGCAGCCATGACTAATCACTTGCCATTAGCTCTGATGTTATAATCACTAGCCAACACACATTGCAGAATTCTTGTGTCATCTGCTAGCTGCTCTGTACACTCTATACCATACAGCTGCAGATTACAACTGCTACAGGAAGTGCTGTGTGGGACAATTTACATATATGTGAAAAGTACTGAGCAGCAAGTTCCATTCCATACATTAAAAACATATGGAAGACAAGTCTATACATGCTAGGTAACTGTGGTTCACCAACTACAATACAGATCATGACACAAGACTTAATTCTGTTGAAGGCATGCACGAGGAAGTACAACACAACACTCATTCTGTTCAGCGGTAGAAATTGGTTTCAGCCCAATACATACATGAACCATTAGAAAAGGAGGTAATAATCTGCAGATCCCATGTTAAACCATGAAGTGTTAGCACACAATGTTAAAGGGTTTGTGTGCGATGTGCTATGAGTGCAGGTAGAATAATTGGGCCCATTTTTTTCTGAGACCATAAACTGACACAATAGCATTGCACATGTTCTAACACCATTTTTTGGATCACCTTTCCAATTATGACAGAATGTATGCCTTTTTTTGCAGCAAGACAGTACAAATAATTCTGTGTGTTGTGTAAGGGCATTTCTGGGGATGGATTAATGATCAGGGGAATGTGGCCTCCTTGTTTGCCACATCTGAAGCCATGCAATCAACTTTTACTTGTGGGATATGCTAAAAGGATATGGGCTATAGTAATAACCCTTGCACTGAAGATGACCTGAAAGAGCATTCAAAATACAGTGTTTTCAGCTTTGCCAACACAAGTTTGACCTAAAATGAATGTATTTGTGTGTGTTGAGTGAAAGCTGAATGAAACCATTTTCAGCACCTTGTTTAAATATGGTACGTAAAAATCTATTCTTAACCAACAAATACCAGACTGACAGCAGCAAGTACTGTGCTGCCTGCCATCACGTGACATTTTGTGAGTGTGAAGGGCAATGCAGGTTGCCAGATAATATAACACCCCTATACTTTGGCCTCAGAATTATCATTACAGTACTAAGAATGATAATTATGAATAGAAAACCTCATTCCTTGCAATTAATTTCCTCAGCTTTTCCCTTTTTGGTTCTGTCTTTGTAATTGTCACTATAATTTCCTTCTTGACAATTTTTTTTAATATAATTTGTTCACGAAAGTGCCTGAAGATGGGGGGGGGGGGATGTTGAAAACTAATTTTTAAACACTGTATGTTTATAGAAAAGCATATAAAAGAAATAACTTACCTCAGTATAATTACAAACTTTTCTTCTGCTTTACTGCTATGCTCTCAAGATGGTGTCTTTCTTAGTTATTTGAGAGGCAACCAAATGCAGCCATCAGTTAAAATTTGATTTGTGCATTCTATAAAACCCTTTAAATTTTAAAGGGTTCAAAGGTGATTTATCAGTCACAGTGTTCAACTACTACGTTATCTGACTGATGTAAGAGCATGAAGACAGTATCATTTCTTGTTCTTATTCCAAAGCCATCACCACAGAACCAACATGTTATCATCTTACCTTGCTTGCAACTAATCTAGTAATAGCTGCACTAGTGTGTTGCAAAGCAACCTGTTGCTGAAACCCAGTTTCTTGGGTGTGTCAACTGTCACAGCTTTTGTCCATATTCAACAGACACTACATCTACTCAATATTTCTTTGTCAATTCCAACTTTCAGGCACACTAATCCATAACAAACTGTAGTGTATGTTAACATCATAAATGGACATTTCCATGTCCTAGTAAAGTACACCAGATTCTGTTGAAAATCGACATGGGAGACCTCCAACAGCAGTAAAACAATTCCATTTTTTAGCCACATTGATCAATGGTCTTCTCATGCAGCGCATAAACCTTCTACATAGTTTGTTAAAATTTGATATGGGGTCTCCCATGAATTTGCATTTCTTCTTTTCAATGAATGCCACTGGTAATTTTGTTTACTATGTATGGAGTACATTTCCAACCTTGCTATGTTCAGTATTTTTGTTTTGTCATTCTTGTCATTTCTTACTTGATTCTAAAATACTGCTAGTTTGTTACTTTTGAAGGCTGTTTCTTTTTGAGATGTAATATATAGTACTTTGGGGTAACTTGCTGCCTCCATATCATGGTATTAGAATATTCTGAAGATGGAAGCACTGGGTTTGTCCAAAATATTCATAACTCTCTACTAGATTAAATGGTGTTAGAATCCAAACAGCAGCCTTCATTTTCAATCCTGTATGAATCTCAATTTTGCATTTGTTAAGTGCACATATATTTTATCACTGACTTGAGCACCACAGCCATAGTGGGATGTTGCAAGAGATGCATACTCTAAGCAATGAAAACGCCATGCTCTGGTCAGTGATGAAACAAATCTCTGTTACTCATGCTTCACACACTTACACGTAACTTATAGTTGCTGTCAAGTGCCAGTTGGCATGTCATGAGTTATTACACAAAATCTGGTATGTTGCTACATCAAAAAAGTTGCAAACACTGACTCATAGTATTAACAAGGGATATTATTAAGACCGGCATCAAACAGAAGCTAAAAAATTATACATTTTATTACCATTTCCCCTCAACATATGACATCATTTCTTTCTTATAATATTCATCCCCACCTCAGAATTTTGATTGGTAAAGAGTTATACACCAATGACAATTTATACACAAACAATAATTGTGATAGAAAATTAATAATTGGTTAGTACAAGTCATAAACATCTGACGTTCATATGCGACACTCGTCACTGCCCGTCATTTCCCACAACAGATGTATCGCCATTGGTCAGACCTGTTTCATCATCATCATCTTCACTGTAATGAATAGAAAGCTCTGAGTCTCGACGTACTTTCTTAATTAGAGGTACATTGTCACTATCATCACCACTACTGTCATCACTAGGATATGTCCTTTTCCTCAGACTGCCTGAGCACTGTTCAGCGTGACTGTTGCCCTTCACTGAAGCTTCAACTTCAATACCACTAACATTTACAGATTCTCTTTCTTTAGGGGTTTTACTTTCTGCTTCAGCATGGTTTGAGTCCCTAGATTCGGCTTCTTCTTCACCAATGTTGTCCTCTGCTTCAAGTTTCAGAATCAACTCACCAGAATCACTTGATGATTCATCTTGATGTTTAGTTCTTTCCCATTCTCGTTTTAATGCTGAGGCAGCCGGGTTGTGTGGCTGTGAACCGACCAACTCATTGGATTCCTCCAAAGTTCTGCCATCATGCTCTTGGGATGAACGTGGCCTAGTCCTCATTTCACAAGACACATTATCATCTTCAGGAGATGGAGAACTACATATCATTTCTTCTTGTGCATGGGCAACATCAACAGATTTCTTTGCAGCAGGGGTAGAGGGACTGTGCAGATGAGACTGTACTGGTGACATGTTGCGGTCTGTACATGGTGCTTGGTCTGCGGTCTGTTCCTCCCACCCTCCTGAGTCTTCCTCCCCCTTAATCTGCACTCCATTATGGCATACTGCTGGAGTCCGTGGTCTGGCTTTCCTCCCCACTTCACTATCTGCCACACCTTCATGATGCTCTGATGCTGTAGATGCAGTCCCATTTTTTAGCAATGTGTTTTCTTGCTGAAGACTATTCACTGTGTCTTTTGCTTTACGAAGCTCCTGCTGCAGGTAATAGATGGTACTTTGCATCCCTTCTACATCTTCATCTAGATCTTGCAAGAATTCGTCCAATTCTGAAAATATGCAACTGTATGTACATATCTAACAAATATCTCTTACACAGTGCAGCAGTTCTAACATAATAAACAGAAAATTTACTGAAATTACAACAGAAGTGCTCAAATTATCTCGTAATTTTTTCCCAACACATCAGCAATTCCTCAACGTATCAATGACTTTAATTACACAATACACTAATTGAGTCAAATATTTGATGGCAACAAACAATGTCACATTAATGGAGGCTTATGACAGTGATAAATGACAGACAGCTATAAGATGCTGCATGTACACGTACTGTGTGCTATGCACTTCATAAAAAAAGCCTGGAGGTTGACAGTTATTAACTATCAAGAACTGCCCTGCAAAATGTGATTTTTGGGCTGATCATGTCCACACAGATTATGACAAAGCAATGAAAATCAACAAAGACAAAGAGAATCACTGGCATAGTTTGCAAATTCTTGGAATGCAACTTGAGGACTAAACAACATGTGACAGTGCTCTCAAGGTTGGTGCAGACCACACTGTCAGCCAGGTGCTGGATCTGCAGTTCACTAGGCTGGAAGAACTGCAAAAGGCAGAACATTAAGTAGGAGAAGATGAGATAACATTCTTGGACATACTGAAAAGACTTAGAAGCAGCCAGAAAGAACAAGTGTCAATTTGCTACAAAGGACACTAGCTATGTAATTAGCAGCAAGGTTGAAAAATGAATTGTACAGACTGACAACTAAATAAAAGAGAAACAAAAAAATGCTCTTGCTTGTTGAGTAAATCGATCCATACTTCCATCTCATACCAAAAAAAAAAAAAAAACGCGCGCGCACACACACACACACACACACACACACACACACCCAGAAAAATGTCCACAAAAATCACCCTACATCTTAACACTGAAGGTCAAATTGTATTAAATCTGCAGAAATACCTTGCTAAGTTGCATGTTATCACTTGTAGTGTTTCTTTGGCACAAAATATAGTGAATATTGAAAATTACTGAACTTTCTCAAGTGGTTATCACAATAAATCACAAGGTTTATAATCTTCATTTTGTAAGAAGCACTCTCATCTCTTCTGCTTTTACTGTTTGACATTTAAAATACATGAAGATGTTTGATGTGAGCATCCACCAAACAACACACAGCAGCCAGCATGGTGTGATGCATATGACATCACACTGATAATACCATCAGGAAGTTGTGGCCTATATATACACGTGTGTGTGTGTGTGTGTATATATATATATATATATATATATATACACACACACACACACACACGCATACCTACATACATACATACACACACATATACATGTACCATTATTTGTATTTACACTGTCAATGCTCAAACATTCATATTTTAACCTTCACTGGCCAGGCTTTAAATCCCCATATAGCTGCTAATGCCTTGAGTTACTTTCATTTTGAAATGCCCACACCTGCACCTGTGCAGGACAGTGTTTTCCCATATAACCATAAAGAGTTACGTTTAACAAATGACAGGCATCTCTTTGGCCTATAATAGTTAAACTAAGTTACTAACAGCCACTCATTTTAAGCGGTTTGCCAAAGTTCTGTCTTGAGGCAACCCACTTTTGAACACTGCATAATTTTATATTATCGGGTTTTACAGTGTCTTCAGTTTCACATTCAATTGGCATGGTCCCTATAGAAGTGTGAAACAGGGGTTTCACTGTATTATGCAAGCTCAAGACACAAATATAAATGGTGTTCACCATAACAACTGTATTTACTTTATACTGATATTTAACCCTTTAAAGCCCAAATTAAATCCCATCTGCTATTTGCTGGCATTATTAGCTCACCATTTTCTCCACGTTAGCAGGATAAGGGTTAAATCATTAACCATTAGGCTACTAATGTCATATATA
>Ga0268261_10004790_pt1 | contig 10189 bp, 8 predicted proteins | sample TergutNc150P1_FD_190353 | JGI IMG/M metagenome (GOLD analysis project Ga0268261, IMG submission 190353) | Nasutitermes corniger P1 segment gut microbial community from laboratory colony in Florida, USA - Nc150 P1 (SPAdes) (version 2) | ecosystem: Host-associated > Arthropoda: Insects > Digestive... | reverse complement strand
TATGACATTAGTAGCCTAAAGGTTAATAATTTAACCCTTATCCTGCTAACGTGGAGAAAATGGTGAGTTCCTAATAATGCCAGCAAATAGCAGATGGGATTTAATTTGGGGTTTAAAGGGTTAAAATACCAAAATCGTACGACATCCAGTGGTGTTCAATACGACAGGGAGTCACAAGAATTATTTCGCAGTGGGAGGATCTGGAACTTCACTTCTAAGTGGGTGGCAAGAAAGCCCGAAAATTGTTACACGGCCGAACTTCCGCAAAACAGATAGACACTTTGCTTATCATCCCCTGTTGATGGCTGTTGTACAGTGAAAAGATTTGTTTTTAGTACTACCGCCCGGTTATTAATGACACCCATTTTCTTGTTTTTGTTAGAAATGTCCATGGAGTTGACAGAATGTTTTAAAATGAATTTGGCGTTAAGACATGAGAATTTTCTGGTGTTTCTTGTATAGGTGCAATGACTGAATTCCTCTCCCGATCATCATCATTTTTAAGGGAAGAGAGCATATCAGGATTCCTTTTGATTGGCCCAACTTTGCCAGATGTACCAGGCACAGGGGGAGCCTTCTAAGACTTCTGTGACAGAACAGCATGTGCTGGCATCTCAATAAGTGTCACAACTTTGGAGACTTGAGCGCCCTTATTTTGTGCTACAAGACTAGGGAGCAAATGTTCGTCGGCTATAATCGAGGAGTTGAAGAGACAGATGCCAGAAGTACGGAAGGGAGAGATGCCAGGAGCACGGAAGGGAGAGATGCCAGGAGCACAGAATCCTGTTTTAATGTTGGCTGGTGTGGTACTTTAACCCGTGCTTCATTGAAAATCTGGCCAAATTTCTGCTTGGTGAGAGGGCAATCTGTGATGTGTTTATAAAGCGGAAGGACAAGTTCATCCAATTAATACTCACATGGTCTAAAGACAGATTTGTCCACAGGTTCAATTCTATGCGTAATCTGACTTGGAAGGTGTAACAGTGTAATATCATGGCGGTATGCACCTTCCACTGTGGTATGAACCTGGTGTGATATCGCTCCGTCAAACATCAATAAGTAGGACCTCCACCTTTATAACGGCTGAAACGTGTAAGTCAACTGACAAAGGCCTCTGTCGTCATATTTCCACTACTGGTCATCTGCGCTGTAGATCCTGCAGGTAATGCATCAAGCCATTCTCCAACCATCCTTTGTCCATTAACCCTTTAAACCCTGGATTAAATCCCATCTGCTATTTGCTGGCATTATTAGGAGCTTACCATTTTCTCCACGTTAGCAGGATAAGGGTTAAAGAGTATCACTGATCGTATGGCTGATCCAACGGCATTTTCAATAGACAGTATGGTGACATTGTCTCCATGTTCGGCAGCAACCAGGTTAGGGTGTTTTCCGCTTTTTTTTTTGGGGGGGGTCAATAAAAGGGGATGTTTGTGAAGGTATGATCTACGTCCTTTGTCATCGACATTATAAACGCGCTCTGGTTTGTCCATTAATCCTGGTTCTTCCAGTGTTGTCGTAAGTTTTGAAAAGTGGCCAACGACAATGAAGCGCTTCAATTTCTGGGCTCTTCTGGCACTAAGACTTTGTGCTTTGCGTGATGCAATCATGGGATTACGACGTGAGAAACCCTGTACCCAAGAACGACCAGCCATTCCTTTTTACTTAACAAATGGATGTGGAATGTTGTTGTTTTTTTCCGGTACGTGAACACACACATTCTCAATATCTGTAAAGTTATGGGGTACCCAATTTCAGCTAGCCTAATAATTCTCGTGGACAATTCTTGTTCCTGCTCTGGTGAAAGTATAGTTCTCCTCCCCAATTTAGACTTACTGTGCTCATTTTCAGCCAAATGCGCTCTAAGAATCCTTCTCGGGACTTTATAATGGATGGCAGCAAGTTTGTTCTCACGGTCCTCATTGAATTCTGCAAATCCTCCTGCCATTTACCTCTTGGATTATTTTTTGTTTCAACTGCTCGACGTCTAAAACAAACAAATAAAAGTCTGTAAAGCTTGCAAGGTCAATGATCACGTGCGCTACGGGTAATATGGCCAGGGCATGGCTGTATTAATCCTGCAACGTGCGACTTCGAGTGAATATTAAATTGAATAAACAATGATTTACAACAGTTGCTCTTACGGCCGTATAAATTATAATAAATGTTCTTTTCAATGGTGTGCATGCAATTTAAACGATGCGAGTTGACGTCACCGTACTAAAATGAAACCCACTACGCCAGCATTACGACAACCAATCTCACAGACAAATCTCCTTCGAACGGCGACGGGGACTACGGTGGCAACTTGAGATGGAACTGATCACATACACAGTGTGGTGTTCCCGATGTGCGACATACGCCATCTGTTGTCACAATTATCACACCAGTTCGCAAAGGCCGGTTGGACGTTTTGCTGTCAAGGTCTGCATTTCCTTCGAGGGCCAATGGCAACCGTATGTGAAACGTTAACATGGTTTTTATGTAATTATACAATGAGTAGTTCTTGTGGCTGGTGGTTTTTATCCTAGTCTCCCTGCGAACGGTTCAACTGTGAACCGAAATAAGTTGCAAGATAAAAGCAGGCGTTCGTTCAAAAAATAAAAATCCCCGTCATTTGGTGTACTTAGATCATCAGAGCACACCAAACTATAACCACTATATAGTGGAAAGTTTGCAACTATGGTCGCCGTCAAGAAAAGCTAACCTGTGTATGACACGACAGGAAAAGTTAGCTTGTAGCATCGATCATAAATGACGGCTTGTAGACAATATCAATTTAAATATAGCGATTTTTAAAGGAGACTTCCTTGAATCTTTTTAGCGACTTTTCTCACGAGGCGTTGGCCACCCTGGAAGTCGAGCGAGCGGGTCTAAATATGGCGGTCAGTGTGTTGAGGTTAAGTAAGGTATTGGGCGAATATGCATGCGGCGTACGAGTAAGAAAAGGTTGTTACTTTTACTAAGAGATGCATGTTTAAATAGCATTAGATGACATGATAATCTGTACATTTTTGGTTTATGGACATTCCACATTCTATATACATTCTTGTAGTCTACAGTAGGATAGGTTTGCGTGTATCAAGTGGCGTAGACGTACCGCGGCAATATTCAGTCGCTTATTATGTAAACGGCAGGAATGAGGACTGCAGCACTTTAAATTCCAGCGTAATAGCCACAGATATTTGGCATTGCGTACCAGTGAACACATCACCTTTTGAATGAGTAATGTGTGTGTGTGTGTTTGTGGCAGTGTGTGCCTGAATAAAATATGGTTTTAGAGTCAATATTAAAAGTTTGGCACAATATACTTTTATACAGAATTCAGAAATGTGTGAACTAGTAGCAATCAACAGCAATTGTTTGTGGTCACCGTATGTCACGGCACTGTTACGAAAGTTGCTAAGTTTGTGATAGTTCTGACCGGATATCAAATATAAAAAGGGACGGATTGAATGCTGCACTAACATTAAATTTGTTGCTTCTGTTTAATGATTTATGTTTTAGGGTTATATCACAAGAAAGGAAATTTCCCGTGTATTGGCTATAAAACGAGGACTTGTCATTGAAGGAGGAGGTTAAAAAAGGGGAAATATAAGTAATCAGAATTATGCTAAATAAAATTAGCTTTATACTTTCCAATAAAATATACAAAACTACAAACAAAAATTATTAAAATTTGTGTACATAATGCATGTAATGCTTAGTCTGTTGTCAGTTACCTAGTTGTCTTCCTTTTTATGGTACCATTCATACTTTTCTGAGATAGAATATTATTTCGTACAAAGTTGTATGTTGCTATTCAGGAAGGTATAGAAATCTATATAAGAAATTGCTTTGAAATTGCATCCATGACAAAAGTCACTATATTTTTGCATTATGAAGAGGAATGGCAAAGAAGAACTGCGAAGTCTTCAATAATTCTAAGTGGCAGTCTCCATTTTTTTTAGTTTTCAAAATATTTGGACCATTTCTGGTGTGACAGCAAACTTTTTGTCATTAAGAAATTATATAGTCAAAAACCTGCACATTTCTACAGATTTAAAAATGCACGTCCTGACAAATTTTTTGGTGGAAAAGAGGATGTATGGCCATCATAAACTTTTCTGAGGTGACTGTTGCTTATCTGTGTAAATTGTGTTTAGGTTCCTCGACCATTATTTAATTTACACAAAACTGGAGAGAAAGCACAGGGCAATTGCTGATGTAATTATATGTAAGACTGAAACAGTTATGAGTAGATATCAATATTCACTACTGTGAGAAACTCTATTATAATTTGCCATACTGCTGAAAGTAGTATTATATAGCACTTGTAAATTTGACGGGACATTCCACTAGGAATTTTCTGATTCCATTAAATTTCTCAAGAAAACAGCATTACACCACATACCCATACATAGTCATCCCTGGCCCCAGTGTACATTAATGTAATTTTGTCAGGCTGTAGGCACAGTTTCCATTATGAGAAACAAATAACCTAGTATGTGTGTCTTTTTTTCTTTTTAGATATATTATCTGCTTCCCAGAGAATACCAGATATGGTCTCCATGTGTAATAATGTTCCATTATTAAGATTAGCACTCTTCACACCCCTTACTCTAAGCCTCAGGAGTACAAGTTTCTTCAACAAGTGTAAGTGAATGAATGGTGTTTCTGTAGACAGTTTTATTAATCCATAGATTCTTGTTTCTGGTGAATCAAGCATTATATTTCTATTATTTCAGTTAAACATAGTTTCCACTCACATTTAGTAACACCTTCAAGTTACTAGTTCATGTACATGATCAAACTCTGTAATATATTCCACATTTACACTTTAATGTGGGGTTAATTTTGTAATGAAAATTTTACAATGAAGAAGTGATGTAAGATGTTTTAGCACAACTTTTTGTTGCACATATTATCCTACAGAATGTCTTCCAGATTAGAGATTGGTCATTTGGATTGTTCGGAGTAAAAATATATATATATTATGCCTGGGTTGTAGTCTCAATTGTTGTATACCTGCACAGTCATATTTAATGTAGGCAAAATATAATATGTACTTAAGGACAAGCAAGCACATCATAAAATGGCACTTGTTGCTTTCTGTTTGTTTTAATTTTTGTTTCATATTATATCAGCACTGTCCATGATGCACCATAGGGTTAATCTGTGTCTGAAGTTTCTCCAAATTTACCATCTCATTCATGTAACACCACCAATACAAATGAGTGGTTGTAAAGTGTGGTAAATTGTGTGGCCAGACAGACCTCCTTCATCTATCCAGGATTTCCTTAGCACCAGGTGAATTTCTCTGTGACTGGTTGATGAAATAAGGAGGAACACTGTCATGTTACAGCCATATATTTATCTGGTTGGAGAAGAATGTTTTCCAAAGGGAGTAGCCACTTATCCTAGGACATGCGGCTTATAGTTTGCTGTTAAACATCTTCAAGCAATGGCCCTCTTAGTTGTCTGTTCATAACACATTCATGTACTCACTGAAGAGCAATGTAGTCGGTTGCTTGCAGTTGGGTGGTGAGTTATGCTGCAGGACTATATATGGATGTTGTGGCAATTGGCTATCCTGTGAGATAAATTTGACCTCACCACAGAACAGCATGTTTTACAACCTTATATTATTCCATGTGTGTAATCCTAAGGTTGGAGAGCTCACACACATTCGTGTTGGTAGGGGTACACACTTATATGTTATAAACTTTGCTGTACCTGCATTTGAGGTGTTTGCATGTGACGGGCAGTTTGGCAAACACTTGCTATCAGACTGCATTGGGCCCCTTACTCTTATCTCTTTTTGGTCATAAGTATTTTGCCATTAACCACACTTCCTGGTGCACAAATGTTCAGTACTCAGTATTGCTCTGCTTGGGTGGTGACAAGAAAATCACCTGTATTCTTTTAACTGCTGTCTGCCCATTCTGATCGCAGAATTTGCGATCTGTGCATTTATTGCTGCTCATGACACAGGCACTTCTTTTGTACACCCAGATATAGAACAGACAAACCCTTTTACAATGACTGAATACAGATTGCCTCCTCATTGGTGGATGTATATATGTGGCATGGGGAAATCCAGTTGACTCAGTAGAGAGGAGGACACTTTGTTGAAACAGGAAGTAACTGTGTAATAGTTGGGTTCTCAGAACATATGTACATAGAATTTTTATTAAAAATAAGTGGATGAATAGCCACCTGCAAGTTTGGCAGACATTTCTTAGGATACTGTATGTAATTGTTACTGTTAATTTACATATTTAATTAATATGTCAACCAACAAATGCACTTAATAAAATACAATTTATAACAAGTAATAATTTCCTACATGTTTTGGCACTGGGGTTCCATTCTCAGGGAGTCTTTCAGATTAAAGAATACGAGCCCAACACACTAATCTAGTTGGGCATTATTACTAATTCAGCCTTGGTGATGGGGATGGCATTTTCAGATGAAACATGGTGTCAACCTACATATCAGTTTCAAAATCCAGAAGATTAAAATCTGAGGCAAAATTATCTTTTCTTTACTTTAGTCTTTACAGATTTTTATAGCAGATGAGGAGACACAAGATACTGAACGGAGTAGTAGCAGGGGTTCCTGAGTTTATTCTGCTCTTGGTTTTTCATGCATGCAGTTTTGATTTGTTAGTAGTGTTTGAACTTTGCACATACAAAAAGGATTTACCAGCTATTATTACATGATTTTGTAATATATTTTCTTGATTAGGTGTGGAAATGCGTTCACGTTTTTTCAGTATTTATTTCTAGACCACACTCTTTACTAGCAACCAGAAAGCTTCCATGCTTTGCTTTATAGTACATATATTTCTATCCAGTAAATTAACATCATTAGCTTAGAATAAAAGCTAACTTGTCACGTTCAATTTCAATCCCTTATGGATTCCTTTGACCTTTCCTAATGGATTTTTTTTTAAAGCAAAGTTGAAAAGTACTGATAAAACACCAACCACCTAATTCTAAGTGTTAGGCCATAACATTTCTGTGACCTGGTGGTTACTGTAAGATTTTATATGAATTATGTTCTTTCTTTCTCCCTTGTTTTTACCTCCTGTCCACCCATTGTGTCTGCTTCTCTGTCTTTTGTTTGTTTGTTTTCTGAATATGTGTTCATGATCATTTAAAGAAGTTAGAACATTTGTGTGTACCCTAACTCTTATTACACATTTATCCCCTTTCAGATTGTAGCCACAACACTAAAATATGTATGGTTAATTGCAGTGCTGTTACTAGTATGTGGAAAAAAACGTGTTCTGACACAGTGTATTTCCTTTCGTGTTACACAGACTGTAAATGACACAGTTTATTTTCTTTTCCTTACTTACGTATGGATGCAAAACCTGATATTAACTGTGCATGCACAGAACAGCGATGCAAATGCTCTGTGTATGTGCATAACAGGGTTGCAAACATTCTTGCACACAGAAATGCAGGTAGATTTTCTTGTGAAGCAGTTGTTAAAATTATCTAGCCAAACAAACACTTATGTGGCTGAACAAGTTTTCATAAAGTTATCCACTTTGAAATTTAATGGAGATCTGGTTACAGTTTTTGCATTGTTATTTGTATACAGATGAATGGACAGAGTGGTTTTGCAAGGTGCCTCACAGTTATGCAGACATACTTTAAAAAGTAATAAAGAAAATAAATGTACATTATTTTGCCACAGTAAAACAAATGACAATTCTAAGAACTGTGTTCTGTACTGCTTTTTTTATTCAGGGAGTAGCCATGGTATGGCTTTTCTTCTTTAACCCTTCAAAATGCTGTGATGACTCTATCTGTGTGCACCATTGTTCCAACATTAAAAAACTATGCAATTTGCCGATATATTGACATTTATTGATTTGCATGTTTCTTGGAATAAAAATCAGTTTTTTTCTCTCAAAACAGGTTTTTGTTATGGAAATAAATTCTGTTTTCCTTTAATAAAATAGCTTTGTTCTTAAATCTGATGTTTATGAATTTCATGCTTTAAAGAGTCAGTCATTACTCAGTCTTTGCCACTAAAATGTTATGACTAATTAATTAGTTCTGTAATATGAAACTCCTACCTGTAGCTATTCATCTGATCAAAAGATTCCTTTCTTAACTCTGACGTTTGTTGTTGCTTTTTTAATCACATTTGGAGTCCATGATAACATTACACTTTACATTTTATTCTTGATGTAACTGTTATTATGGCTGTGCAATGCAATTGGTGAATGGGTTGGGATAAACTATGATACCTCTAAAACCGATTGCAATTGTAAATATCCGCGTAACTTCTGTTGAAAGCACAGTGAGCCACCTTGTTGACTTTTATGTGTAAGTTATCTGTTTCAATATTTCAGTACCAGCTGAAGCACTGTGGAAGGGAGTGACAAGTGTCAGCAATGCAGGAAGGAAACGTGGCCGAGGAAAGGGTGCTGGCAAGAAGATAGCCAAAAATCTCAACAGAGGACAAATCATAGGTGTAGGTGAGTAACAGTTTTAGTAATACTGGTTAAGAAATTCTGCAACATCAGACCTGTGTCGAATGTGGTAATATTTGAGATCCACATGATGGCTGTTGTTTGGTTTTCTGTGCTGTCTGGTTTATTCCATTGTCTCAGAGGAAAATACTGTTTCACATGCACCTGAATCAAATTCATTCACCCTGAAGTTGGAGGCAGTATGCTTATTTGAATGTGAAAACAGACCATACATATACTACAGGGTATAAAAACCCAAAAGACCACCATCATTTTTACAAAACCTGCCATGAATAACTGAAACCTCGAATGTATTTGACGTATTTTTGATGCACACAGTATTATACGACTTGTTCTGTTCCCATCCTCTGGGGACATTTTCTAGCCCTGTTGCCTCTGACAGACTACTGCAACAAATGGATTTCAGTGTATTTGGTGTGAGCACTGCCAAGAGCCTAAGGGGTAATCATGAAGAGGGAACTCAGTATGTAATCCCTCCTTCATCAGTAGTTGATTCCCATAATAATGCATCTACAGAGTTCATTTGAAATTGAAACCCATGTTTGTGACTGTATTATTGGGGTGTGTATGACTTATTCAAACATCTTTGGTCACCAATTAATGAACATTTGCAACTGTTTCTGCGTTTAGAGCAGTTGACTAGTGCCCATTTCTTGGGCCATCTTCATTGTCTTCATGGCCCTCTCACAATATTTTAAACCATTTGAGACACAAATTTTTAGATGGCCCTTTATTTTCTTAAAAAGTTTCATGTGTCTTACTTATTTCTGTAGCTGTTTTTTCAAGTTCAAAACAAAACTTGATGTTCAGTCATTGCTTCATGCCAGCAGAGAAGAGCATAACTTCTGCGCAGGGCTGCTATGCTTGAAGTGACAGAGCTTGAATTCTCTTTTTATTAACCCTTATCCTGCTAACATGGAGAATAGGGTGAGCTCCCAATAATGCAAGCAGATGGCAGATGGGATTTAACTCGGCATTTAAAGGGTTAATCTGTGGTGGTTATAACATGAAGCAACAGAAACCAGCTACAAATGGTTTATGTGTCAGACTGTATTGGTGCAGTATCATCTGTCTGAGAAAGTTATTGTTCAGCATTTTAAATTTAAGATGTTGACTTTGTTATCCCTTTCCAGGTAAAGAAAACATTATATGGCCTGGCTTGACTGTGCCAGTGTTACGAGGCAGAGAGTTGGTACAGCAACAAAAGTTGCCAGAAGATCCGGAACGTGAGAAGAAGCTAATTAAATTACGAGATGATATGGGCCATTTCCGGCCTCTCAAGTTAAGTCCTATAGAACGAGGGTGGTCAGGAACAAAGATGCCTGGCAGGAGTATTGGACCACCAGACCCAGTAGGAGAAGGTAGAAATATTGGGTTGTTTTCTGTAATTTATTTTGATCCTATCTGTATGAATTTGTTGTTGCTCACAGGTTCATTCCCATTGAAGTTTATTAGCATTTTAGAACTTGAAGTTTCCAGAGTTTCAAAGTACAGTAATATGAATTTAATGTTCATGGGTCCATGCATTGTGAATCAGTGTCAATAATTGTCCAACAAGATGCGACTATGTACAGTTTATTATATTTCTGTAAACTGCTCTACATGTTTCAGGTGGTAACTCCACCCATCATCAGGAGCACATATAACTGTCATTACAGCATCTGGCACTGGTCAGACTTCAAAAAATGGAGTGTG
>Ga0268261_10004789_pt1 | contig 10189 bp, 8 predicted proteins | sample TergutNc150P1_FD_190353 | JGI IMG/M metagenome (GOLD analysis project Ga0268261, IMG submission 190353) | Nasutitermes corniger P1 segment gut microbial community from laboratory colony in Florida, USA - Nc150 P1 (SPAdes) (version 2) | ecosystem: Host-associated > Arthropoda: Insects > Digestive... | reverse complement strand
GTGTGTGTGTGTGTGTGTGTGTGTGTGTGTGTGTGTGTGTGTGTGTGTATATATATATATATATATATATATATAGCAACACATTGCACATTTTTATTATGTCATAAACCGGTGTGTATAAAGGACTTAGACAGCACGTTACTAGATTCAGAAGGCAGACAAACCACGTCGTCTTTCATTGTAGTCAGTTCCAATACGCGGCACATATATAACATGTCCCTTGTCACGTTTCACATAAAGATATGTTACAACAGTACTTCGCACAGTATAGCAATACTTGTTTGTCAAGCACGCCGTCCAATAAGTGTCTCTCAGTTCCTGTTTGTTTCATAAAATAATTATTTTTTCAAGAAACCGCAAAAATTAAAACTTTTAAATTATTAACACATTCCTGTCTCTTTTAACCATTATATGGAACGAAACAAAAATCGCTATTATGTGACATTTATATCCACTAATATAATTCAATATCACACCCTTCCATTCAAATGAATGTTAAAATTTCTACTCACACGAATATATACCATAACACAAGTATTATAAAAATTACAGTTTTGGAACCTCTGCTTTATATGCATGGAGGTTATTTTAGTTTCAGCATTTTAACTACACTTCTGCGCTTCAGTTTAATCCTAATGACAAAAAAAATGCACAAAACTGTAAGAGAAAAAGAAATTGTTCTGCCTCAAGACGATAATTATATAGTACTAGCAGGCCAATTTATCATACAGATACCCTGTTTGATAACAAATCAAATTCTCAGTTTTCTTCTCTGTTCTGAGACACCAAACTACTGTTGTGTGGTACTCTGAGTGTATGCAGAGTTTCAGCACATTAAGTAACATTCCGTCCAATTGAATGACAGTCTATACTTGGTACTTAAATCCTTAAATTCCCGGTGCGTAGAAATGTTTATCTGCACTGGCAGTTCATGGAAGGGTATGACTTAATTCCAAACCATTTTAAGTTACTGAAAACCAAATAACACAGATTTGAATTATGCAAGGAGCTATGGAATTTAAAGACAGCTGAATTTTAAGAGTTGATGGAAAAAGAGGGATATGTGTAACTAATATATTTAATGTCGTGTGTTTAAGTAAGCAATTCATTTTTCATAAATAAATTCAAAATCATCAATTTTTACAATTACATTCATAGAATGCAAAAGAGTTGAACATGAGAAGTCCAAATCCCTGTATACTAACCATAAAATTTATCTTTGTTATGTTGGATGGTTCAGGGTAGATCCAGACGACACAGTATAACTGCACACGTACGTATGTGGGAAAGAATGACAGTGTAACAAGTGTAGATTCTACGTTCAGAGATGTACGACATTTTGCTTTAATTTCTTGCTATTTTTATGGTGGAACAAATTCATGAATGGACTAAAGCTGATTTTCTTTTCTCAGAAGGAATCAAAATGATGTCAGTATCTTGCTGTAGATTGCACAGAACTGCAGTGCTTAGCCTCAGTTTGCCTGGGTTAACTAAGATACAGCTTGAGGCAAATACCTTTCCTGAGAACATATTTTTATGGATAGATTCCAGAAAATCTAATATGTGAGAAAGCATTATTCAGGTTACCAATCGCACCTCCATAAGCAAATGCTTTACGCCTAATCGGCTGATAAGTGCTGAATAAAATAGACATGTTAATGCAGTTAACAAAAACCTTAGCAATTAATACGGGGAACAAGACACGGAACGTTTTATTAACGTGTCTTGAATTGTAAAACAGAACTTGCTTTTGAAAATTAAGTGGCGTTATTACACGCCTGGTTTTAATACAAGTTATCCTACATATAACGTCTGGAATACATAAACAATTCTAAATTTTCATATATTTCTGAATCATCGAGTCAGTTTACTACGCTGTCTACACATTTATTTGTGGGGATTTATAGATTCTATTTTTTTTTTTTTGACTAAAATTTTCAAAACATTCAGACTACTCTAAATACGAAATATGTTATTACCCTAAACGCCCTATCATATTTTGAGTTGGAATTACTTACACGGAATAGTGTAATTCTTCTAAATGTACATCTAACGCCTACTTTCAAGTGCGAAGCACTTTGACACAGTTCAAAATTCCGATCGGCGGACAATCATAGAGCCGGTAGTTCCGAACAGTAGACAAGAATTGTGATCACGTGTCTGATTAACAGAATATTATCACAGAAACAAAATTCAACTACAACAGCACTGGAAAACACCAACGGAGGGAGGAATACATGTAGTGAATTTAACACACAAGTAAAAAAAAAAAAAAAAGGTTTGTGCAAACAGCCACTCACTTTAAGATTATTAACATTAGCTCAGCATAGTTTGAAGAGAATAGCAAACGAAAGTCACGTTAAGTGATGCTGAAGATTGACTTGAAACACTATTCTAAATTAATGATATTGAAGATAGATATAAAACACTTTTCCGAAGAAATGGGGACTCGGTTGGTGTGTTATTTAAAATAAAATGACATATATTTCTGATTTTGTTGTGTTACCAGGCCAAAGATTGCACTGTCATTTGTGTCTAGTCTGGTAATGCCACAATTTTATGTATTGTTTCATAAAGACATGACTTTCAAAAAACAATATATATTGAATATAAATTGCGTGTTCTGGTTTTCACTACAATCTGTGTCCGAAACATTTATTGTAAGACAAATTGAACGAGGCATTACCATAAATGAACATAGGTCGTCATGTAAAGTACCCGTTACTATAAACAAATTTTCATTAAAATTTAATTTTCTCAACAGGTTTTTGAAAAATTCTCAAATATTAATTTTCAAATATGGCCATTGAAAGATGAGTTGTTCCATGGTGTCGAACGATCCGACGGACAAAGAAACAGGACGAATCCAATAGTCCTTTCCGCCATTTTTCGAAGGCGCTTAAAAGACAATAAAAATCAAATACACATGCATAACGCCACTATTCATAATGTAAAACACTTTGCTTAATTTTGTTATTTTAAATCTTCTTTCATTGCTTGAGATAATACAATTATTTTTTTTGCAGAATTGGGGAGATTATGCAGGTATGAGTCAAGGAGTGGCAGTTTATGTGACATACGTCAGTGACGTGCTCCTGATTTGCTGGTTTGGAACTCAGCTGACACAACACGTAAGACAAAATGTATTGTTATTTTAATTGTTGTTGACGCTGTTAACACATCACTGTCGTAATCGGTACCGAGCCTCAAATCAATTTAGAAATTGTGGTCCAATTTAAATATTGATAATTTTTTTTTTCTACCCGGCATTCCGCATTGAATTTTCTTTGCAAAATTTAGAAAACATGTTTTCAAGTATCTTGCTATTTATAAGGTGTTAATCACCCAAAAATATTAAAATTACTTCCACTCTTTATGGCTAATCACGCACTAATTTTTTATTAGGCTTGTAAAATACTTTGACAAAAACAAAATTTTCTGTTTATGCTATTTATCGTATTCAATCCTTTATTCGTGAAAAGTATGACTATTATTTTCCATTTCAATAAAAAATTACGCAATTAATTTTGAATTGAGTGCTTTAAAACTCTTTAAAAAACTAGAATTATCTCTCTTAATTAATTTTCACTATGTTGATATATTCCGTGCATAAATCAGATCCGTAATGTAAAAATAACGAAAACAAATGCACTTCTATATTTATGAAGTAGTTTAAACACATATTTCTCACCTACACGCTAGATTAAACTCACCATATCAATGAATCAAACATAATTCAAAGCAGATTAGACAATTTTAGCTCACGAAAAAATAATAAGTATTAGAGATTTATTCATTCATTCATTTAGCAGTTTGTCTTACGACAGGTCCATAGCATCTTCCAAAGCGAGCTCTCCACATAGTTCGATCCAGAGCTTCCTCCTTAAAATAAGATTATCTTTTCCTTTCCTTAAGTTCATCCAATAGCTTCCTACGTCTTTTTCCTCGTCTTCCTCTCACTTCAATTTCCTTTTGTATCTTTCATTCAATAACTCGTTGTAGAAGGCAGTTTCTACGCAAAATGTAAACATTCCAGTTCGCCTTCCATTTACGTATGTTGTGTAGGATATTCCTCCGCACCTTGACTTTAAGTAATAATTCTTTATTCTCACATAATCAGTCCAAGTGATCTTTTCAATCCTTCTCCAGCACCATATTTCAAAACTTTCCAGGTGTTTCTGACCTACTGTCAAAAGCGTCCAAGTTTCAGCACCATATAAAGCTATGCTCCAAATGTAGCACTTCACTAGCTTCTTCCCCAATTCCAAGTCCCATGTGCTAGTAAAAACAGCCCTCTTCTTGTTGAATGCAGCATTACCCATAGCAATCCTACATTTATTTCACAAGTACTTCTTCCATCATTTGTTAAAATGCTACCCAAATATTTAAAAAAATTCCACATTCTCTAGTTGATTTGGTCTATTATAATATTTACTGGGAATTGTTGTTTTGAAATTCTCATTACTTTTGTTTTTTCCACATTCATTTCCATTCCATAGCATCTTCCAAATTCAATTAGTTTACCAGTCATGTCTTGTAGCACCTCTTCTTCCTTAGCCAGTAATGTAGTGCCTAGGCTACCTGATCGACGTGTAGTCACTCTTGATTTTACTTTACAGACACCGTCGTTAAACTGCACGTTTGCAAAGGATAGCGCTGCCACATGAACAAAGTTCAGAACGTTATACAGGGATTCGAAAGGGGGATTAGTCCAATTCAATAACCGCCAGTGACTAATGACTAGGAACATATATTCGGTTACTATATACACACATATATACTCTTTGATATTAATGATTCACAATTAGATTCTGATAGAGATAATTGTCTTGCCTTCTACATAATCTCAATAGCTTCGGAATTTTGCACGTTTGAATATTATGTTTAGACTTTTTCCGAATGCAGGTATCTAATTTGGTATAGTCAGAATGACTCACCTTTTAACAGCAGGAGTGACACTATTCACAGAAACATTCTGTAACAGAGCTTCGGCGATGTCGTGAGTATAGACGCTTCTCAGATGGCACTTAACGTCGGTATCTTCTTGAAGACCGTGAATCACAATGTAATCGCGACTTGAAATTGTATAGTTTGGAAATGTCTACTTCAGCGTTTTCCTGTATTACAGTAACAATCGTGCTCTAGTTTACTTGGTTCTTCGTATAGCATATCGAATGATGTAATTAGGTCTGTGCTGACTTAGACAGAAATGATGCAAGACGGTTGTGACTTCCTACATATTACAAAAAAATTCCACAATGAAACCAGTGCAAAGGGTCTGCAATCAGTTGCGAAATCGTGTTCAAAATTCGAATTTAGCCAAGTAATTTAGATTACAATTTCGACATTACAGTAACACAAGTTCTTCTGCATATTTCACAGTATGAATGATTTGCCCGCCTATTTTGAAGTCTCCAAACCCTTCCAGAGCCTCCTTGGTAATGCATTCGCTGTATAAGTTGAAAAGAATTGGTGACAAACAGCATCCTTGTCTAACTCCTCTTCTAATCTTCACACTTCTAGTCTCCCCTCGGTTCAGTTGAATGTTATCTCTCTGAGCCATTTACAAGTTGCTAATTAATTTTCTTTCACGCCAGTCAATAACAATTTCCTTTAGGATCTGCATGAATTTAGCCCAATTGACTCGGTCAAACGCCTTCTGCCAGTCTATGAAGCAAACACTCAGTTCCTCACATATCTCCAAGGTTCGTTCCGATATTATTCTCAGCATCACAAATACAATCCTAGTTCCTTTTCCTCTTATAAATCCAAACTGATCTATTCCGATTACATCCTCAATTTTCTTTTCAATCCTTCTTCTAAGCGTTTTTTCTAATATCGTTGCTGTATGTGCGATAATGCTGATTGTGCGATGGTCGCTGCATTTTGTAGCTTGTGGGTCCTTCGTTAAGGCAATCATTGTAACTTCCGTGAAGTCCTTGGGCCATTCTCCAGTTTCATAAATGATATTGATCAATTTCGTCATTATTTTCAAATCCCTTTCTCCCAATAGTTTGAGCATATCTCCAGGTACATCATCTTCATCTCCTGTAGCCTTCTTATTCCTTATTTCCTTGATGGATTTTTCCACTTCACTTTGCAAAAAAAGGGCCCTTCTCGTCTGCATCTACTTCCTCTTCAGGTTCGACTTCTAGGATTTCCCGTCGATTAGGTCGATCGCGTATTTATTTAATATAATTCTCCCAAAAGTTTCAGCACTTGACTTTTCTCTATTATTCTATTCCCTTGGGAGTCTTCGATGCCAATATTTTGGATCCTTTGGGTCTCCTTCCAGCCCAGTTCTTTTATCTTCATGTATATCAAATCATAACACCCTGCTATTTGAAATTCCATTATTTCGTTAAATATTTTCTCAAGATATTCCTTTTTGGCATTTTCTGTGGCTCTTTTCAATTCGTTCCTCAGCTTCCGGTAGTTCTTCTTGAATTCTTCAGTGTTGACATTCTTCCATTTCCTTCTTTCATCCATTGTACTGATCATTTCCTCTGTAATCCATGGTTTTCTTGCTCTCTTCTTAACTTTCCCAACCAGATCACTTAGAGTATATACGACACATTCCTTTATATTTTTCCTCTGCACTTAGCCATTCCCACTCTCACATCCAAAGATACTTATAACATGTAATTATACTACTTACAAATTTTAACTTAAATTGTAATATTTTTTTCATTTTTATGGAGTGAAGACACAACTAACCTAATTGTTCCTTTGTATCTTTTCCTCCCCATAGCACTACGCCCCTTTAAGTTTGGTCTTGGCTTCGTTTATAGTTGATGCCCATTCCTCTCTTTCCAATGCTTTCGTTCTCCATTTTTTCACACCAAGTTTCCTTAGATCGTCTTCCACATAATTCAACCACCTGAGTCTGGGTCGTCCTCTACATCTTCGTCCTTCTAATTGTCATTTATAGATCTTCTTTACAGACCTGGTCGCATTCATTCTAACCACGTGTCCAAGCAATTCCATTCTTCGTATTTTTATTACGTTCACAATATCTGGGGCTTTAAATTTGGTCATCAATTCGTCGTTCGATTTAATTCTCCACTGACCATTCTCCTTCGTTGGTCTATATTTATTCCTCAATATCTTTCTTTCCCATGTCTTTAATATTTTTCCATTTTACTTGTCAGAGTTCATGTCTCTGGTGCATATGTCACGAGTGGTCTTATAATTGTTTTATAAAGGCGAATTTTAATTGACTGGGATATCGATCTTCTTTTTAATATTGTTCCCAGCGCATAATAGCATTTATTACCAACAACAATTTTACTTTTAATCTCAGTTTCTATGTCATTAACACTTGTTATCATTGCTCACAGATATTTGAAAGATTCCACTTTTTCATATTTCTTTCCCCTCAACTCAATTTCCTTAACTTTATTTCCAACCTATCTATTTACCATATATTTTGTTTTGGTGTCATTCGTCTGAAGACATATATGCTGGGTTATTGCCACCATTTCTTCTAATGTTTTCTTTATGTATCCTTCTGATCTCCCCAGAATCAATACATCATCCGCATATGCAAGATATTGTCTTGTTCTGCTGTATATTGTTCCACCTGGGTTGATTCTAACATTTCTTATTATCTTTTCCTTGAATAGATTAAATAGAAGGGTGGATAACGAATCTCCTTGTCTCAATCCGATCTTTGTTTCAAAACTAGGTGATAGCTTTCCTTGGATCTTCACTTTCCTATTCGTATTTGCTAAGGTCATTTTGACCAATCTTACTAACTTCATTGATATTCCAAATTCTTTCATTATTTCCGCCAGTTCGGCCCTAGTTATGGTGTCGTATGCTTGTTTATAATCAATATACAGTTGATGTATTTCTAACTTATATTCGCATATTCTCTCCAGAATAATTCCCACACAAAAAAATCTGGTCTGTAGTAGATCTACCTTTCCTAAAACCGCACTGGTTGTCCCTAATATTTCTTCAACATATGGTTCTATGTACCTGGTCAATAAATTTGTGAAGATCTTATATGTTACATTCAGGAGTGATATTCCACGATAGTTACGACACTCTACCTTCTCACCTTGTTTATATATCGGACATATTATGGCTGTGCCCCACTCTTGGGGCATCTGTTCTATATCCCATATTGTTGTAATTAGTTGATGGATTCTATTCCATAGTTTCCTGCCTCCATATTTAATTAATTCGGAGGTAACTGAATCTTCCCCAGGTGCTCTATTATTCTTCAAGTTCCTTATGACTACTAAGGTTTCTTGTAGAGTAGGTGCCATTATATTACATTCTGGACTGAAGTAAATAAGATTTTCTGCTGTTATCATATTAGTTTGGGATTCATAGTTCCTTAAGGTATGTTGCCCACACTTCCAATACATCTTTCTCCTCTCCTACAATTTCTCCCTGTTTATTTTTACACATTGTGGTTCTTGGTTGGAAGCCAGTCCCTATCTTGCGGATGCCTTCGTAAAATAGTTTTAATTTATTTCTTTCATATTTCTCTTGTATTTCTTCCAGATTTCTTTCTTCGTAGACTTTTTTCTTCTTCCTACATACATTCCTTGCTTTCCTACGAGCATCTTTATAGGCTTCAATGTTGTTTCGTGTTTTCCTTTACAACATTTTTAAACGCGCATTATTCTGTTCTTCAAACATTTCCTTACATTCTTCATCATATCAGCCATTCCTTACAATTCTTGGCTTCTGTCCTAAAATAGGGAAACATGAAATTCCTTACCATATGTTATCGCAAGATATGCAGCGTAATACAGCACCGTCGAAATAAGAAGGGTAATGAAGAACGCCTCTTAAAGCCGGTAAGTTGTTTTAGTCTGAAAAGTCCAATTTTTAATAAACGAAACAGTTGTATTTATGTACGTGTGATGTTATTAGATTATTTTACATATGACTGCTTGGATCACATATTAATACATTATTGCCTATGTAATGTCGCGAAACATTTTGTGTCTTTAGACAAGATAGCTGAGTCCGAAAGTCTGGCCAGCTATATCGTAGAGTGATTGAGCAAATCTGCAGGCAAGAAGTTACGCACAAAGTGGAAGTAGGTCCAAAACGGCACAAAAGAGAAAGATTAATATGGTTTTATAATGCCTTAAATATGTTCACAAACTTCCTAAGAGTAGCAAATAATACAGGAGACCAACTTGATAAGATCTTATGAGATGCTGTAGGGGCACAAAGTTACTGGTTTCGGAATACTGTTTAGATCGTCACTATCTGACAGTAAACCAAGCTTTCCAGACGGTTGGTACATCGAATGTACTGCTGCACAGTTCAGAGGGACTTAATACATTAAGTGTGAAATGTTTCAGGCGGAGAGTGTGAGAGACGCGGCATTCGGTTGCGACTGGGTGGGAACTCCTATCCCATTTCAGCGATGTCTAATGTTCATCATTGCTACAGCTAACAAGGAGTTTCAACTGACAGCGGGAAAGTTTGTTCCGGTGTCAAATGTGACCACATTGAATGTATGTACCTAACAATATAATCAGGAAAGAAAATTAGTCACGATTAACCTGATTTCATATAATATTACCTGTACCATACATTACATTACGTCAACGATACAGTATAACAGCAGACATCAGCCACTGTAAGGCACTGAACTGCGACCCAGAAATTAAATTCCTTTCTCCCGCAGCTTACAGGTCACTACGGTTCAGAAGCTTTTTAACTTAATAACAGACACCAAAGCAATACCTACATTCTAGCAGCAACTTTTCTGTGTAATTTAAGTACCTTAGCACTGCACGGCAGTTGACCTGCTGACAGCCCAGTTTATGTTCAGCTAAATTTTCTAATTTGAACACGGCGGAAGGGGGATGGAAACCCTTGGTTACTTCATCATAAACGAATTAAAACATTCTAACCAATCTTACTGCATTGCGATTATATAGGATGTATTCATTATTAGCAAAAACTCAACTCCCTACCGATGGATTCTTCACTCCCGAACTCTACTCTCAGGCAGATCACTCGAGCAAATTTTATACTTTGTCTGCCACCTTCTGCAAATCATCATCATTTAGTAGTCTGTCTTACGACAGGTCCAAAGCCTCTTCCAAAGCGAGCTCTCCACATAGTGCGATCCAGAACTTCCTCTTTCAAATGAGAGTATCCTCTCCTTTCCTTAAGGTCATCCAATAGCTTCATACGTCTTCTTCCTTGT
>Ga0268261_10004788_pt1 | contig 10190 bp, 8 predicted proteins | sample TergutNc150P1_FD_190353 | JGI IMG/M metagenome (GOLD analysis project Ga0268261, IMG submission 190353) | Nasutitermes corniger P1 segment gut microbial community from laboratory colony in Florida, USA - Nc150 P1 (SPAdes) (version 2) | ecosystem: Host-associated > Arthropoda: Insects > Digestive... | reverse complement strand
GTTCATTTTGGTTGGTTAAATTTGTGGGATGATGGAGTTACAGAACCCCTTGTATTCTAGATCATCAAATTTGTTTGAAGCGTGAGAGTCAACTTTGTGTTACTGTTGTGCTCAGCAGTGAAGTTGAACTGTCTGCTAGGAAGTGAACCCCTGTCAGTCAGTCTGTAGTTGGTGTTTGACTGAGCTATCATGGCTCATTGGTCAGTAAAAATATGGCTTAAAGTTCAGCGGCATGAAGATATATGTGTAATTGTGTATTGATTACTGTTGCGTGATGGATGTGAAGTAAAGCCATACACATCTTCAGTAATGTAAGAAATATCAGTTTATATACCTATTACATTCTGAATGAAGTGTTGTACTTTTAATGTTCTAGTACTTATACGGTTTAACGCTCTTTGGGAAGATGTACCTTGCTGTTGCAGATTTGTATAATAATAGTTACATGTGTGGTTACAGTTCCTTGCGATGGGTCAGGAGCAGCGGAATGCCATCCGCAAAGCTCTGAATGAAGATGCCGACAAATTGTTACAAGAAGGGGACCCAGCTGATCCTCAGCTACGACGGTTGCGTCGGGAAATGGAGGAAGTAAACCGACTTTTCGATGAATTTGAAAAACGTGCTAGAGCTGAAGGTGAGCATTCTCCCTACATTTTTTCATTTTAGTTTTGATTGAATGCCATGGCTGTGTTCTGCTGTACTAAATTTTGGATGGAAAATGTGTTCATTGGGAAGTACACTTATAAAATTTCAATGTGAAGTCATGTTAAGATGGGAAGATTAATTAATGTAAAAGCGTACTAAATTCGTAATGAAACTTTGAAATCTGACCTCATAGCCACTGTAATTAGGACATAACTTTTGGAAGAATATGAAAATGCCCTAAACATTTTTCAGTATTTGAAAATAATGACCATAAACAATCTAAGATCCTCAAAATCACCATTACATTAATTAAATTTCATTAAAATAGTTTTCAGAATTGACTACTGTTCTTTTGGTAACCCATAATATTTTGTATGTATTTATTACATATATAAATTTCTTTTCGTGCAATTTTACTTTAGCATGACTTAAAAATTGACACCACTTTTCAGTTTTACAAGATAATGTTTGGTCTAACGTGGTTTGCCATAGACGATATGCGATAAGTTTTGGTTTAACAGGATGTGGCATACACAATTCGTGGTCTCTCTTGTGTTATGTTGGAGGCTAGCAGAAAGCAACATCACTGTCACACCATCAGTGATGCTTATGGATTGATTATGTTAGTGATATAATCACACAGCTCATCTAGTTTCCGCTTCTACAGCATTGGCTTTTTTTTTTATCAGTGTGAGTGAGAAACAAAAATCTACATCACCTAATACAATCCAAGTGAAAAATTGGCAGACAACAATCAGTAATGGAGCATGCTGAGGATTTAATAATAATAATAAAAAAAATCAGTATTGCAGAGAAATTAGACATAATAAACTGACTTGAAAAAGGTGAACAAATTGTTGACATATGGCATAGTGTTAGATTGGCTCATAGTACCATACATACAATATGTGATAGTGTTGTTGGATTTATAGAAAGTGCTAAGTCAGAATGTAAAGTGGTTTGTGTAGCAAGTCTACCACAGTACTATTGGAATGAACCGTACCAAAAGCTATAGATGTGAGTCTGTTACAATTTTATTGTGTTGGAAATTAATAAATATATTGTATAGAAATGTGTGTATACTATATATACAGTGCATGTTCACTCTACAGGTCTGTGTTTCCACTAGTGGTGTAGTCATACACCATATAGGATGAGAATGTCAATCCTCTGATCCCCAGGAAATACACTGTTTCAAGTAGGAATTCTGTGTTTGATTTGTGTGATTTCAATTTGCGAGATGCTTTTCAGAAATGTGTTCCTGGCATACAACAAGACCCGCCTGTACTCTTGTTTTTCATAAATCTTTGTGATATGGCTGTTGAAGTTTATTACAATTGCCATGAAATAGTTAGGATCATAATGTCCCTTGTTCAAGGGAACTGTTTGACAGTGCTTCCCTCTTTTTCTTTCAGAGGAGAGTAAGAATGCAACCCGTAATTTCAATGACCAAATAACCTCACTGCAAGCATCACTGGATGAAGCTGAACGTACTTTGGCCGCTCGCACTGCTGCATCTCTGCCTCGTGATCTTGACTCATTAGAACACCTTGTTATTGAACACAAGGAGTTTGAAACCCGGCTGCAGGTGGGCGACAGTTCTGTCATGATGATGTATGGGTATTATGTCGTTTGAGTATAGAATTGGTCAGTTTCATACAGCTTTTATTAACTGTTTCAAGGGCAGATCTATTTACTGTAAATGTATTCAATTAATTATGACAGCTGTTTTTAAACAAGAAAATATACAAACTTTTATGTACCACTAATCCATCAAACATGGAACAGCTGACAGTGCAGCCGCATAATCTCTGCAGTGGATAATAAATCATACTTTTGTGAAATGTGGCAATATCCAACAGGAATTCAAAACCTGAAGTTGAAAATTCCACCATGATGATAGTAATTTGCATATTACTGTATGATGTGTGTGTGTTAAATTCATAGTACTGGAATAATAATGTAGGCTGTATGTGTTTGAATATTATTTGGCTGGGTGTGAACATTTGTAAAAAACTTGGAGAAAATTTGCCATGTGTAACAGATTATAAGCTTTTGATAATGATGTGTACTGTACTTTAAAGTTGTTTGATATGTTTCATAAGCAGTTCTGTTTTCAGTACCTAGCCCATAAATAGATACACACAAAAAATTGAATGTAGTATTGTGATGCCTGTGTTCCTACAAACAGTGAAGCTAACAGCAACAGTAAATTAATTACAACATAATTTAGTATTCCATGTCTTTATATACAGTAATTTTCAGTAGTATACATTCCAGCCATGTTCAATATGTCAAAGTTTTAAACCATCACCATATTCAGATTGTCCATGAAGAGTATTTAGTACTGTCCATTATCAGTTCTTATAGAAAATGTCTTTTGCCTAGATCCATTGGTTCATAGATATCTCTGGTAGACAGTAGGCTAAAGATAAGTTTTTTGGAGTCACTACTGTTGTTGCTCATGCAACACAACTATTTCTCAACAATTGTGTCATTTTTCAAAGGTCCTAGATGTCCTAGATGCTGTAGTCATCTTACATCCACCCCAGTGGTGTATAGCTTCAACTTCCATATTTTTAATTGTATGAAGCTGGAAATTACATACTATTTGATTGGTTATGTATATAGTGATACTGAAACCAGGTTTCACAGAAGTCTGTCAATAGGCTCGGATGTGGGGTGGTGGTGGGGGACAAACACAACTGGCCAAGCAGGTGAATGTAATGATGTAATAAGGCTGTCTTTTGTTGTCAAATAAGGAACATAAGCTAAAAATATAATGCAACTTAGCATGAAGTCTTGCTGTATAATGCCATTATCTCACCTTGTACAGGCACTGGGACCAGAGGTTGAGGATGTACAGGCCATATTCCGCAGTGTGGCGCGCAAGACCCCGGCCATGCAGACCAAGTTGGATAAGTGCCTGAACAAATGGAACCAGTTGTGGAGTTCATCTCATGTCTACATTGAGAGACTGAAGTGTGTAGAGATAGTCTTAACTGGACTTGAGGAGGCCACTACAGTTGTGTCCGAGTTTGAGCTGAAGCTGGCGTCTTATGAGGAACTGCCTTCTAATGTGGAAGCTCTGCAAGTTGTAAGTTTCATGATTACAAGTTGGCAGACCATGTCATTGTTATCGATGATGATTATAATGATGACAATGGTTCAGTGTTGTCATTGTCGTCGTCGCCGTCATCATTATCATCATCAACTGTACTGGTGGGATGGATTATGGACTGTCTTGTAATAAGTCGTCTTCCATTTTTCTCTTTGCTCCTATGAGTGCACATATGTCCACACTTTCTGTTTACATTTATCTTCCCCCATTTAATTCTAACCATGCCCTTTATCTTCCCAATGAACATTTATCCATTGCTGTAATTTTGATGCTTCCAAAACTTCTGTTGCCATTCATGTATAACTCAAGTCACTGTACCATGAGTTTTCAGATATGTGTAGTAAATACAGTACAGTAATTAGATGTTGTATGCTGAGTATATCTGCTGACTTTCTGCTTTTGGTGGGACTTCAATAACTTCAGTTCTTCCATGTTGCAGTAGAAAGCACATTTTTTGTAGTGAACATACAGATGGCGTTTTGATATTAAGGCTGTCATATCGTAAGTTTTCAAGAATCAGTAATATGAAATATCTGTGTAGTACACATTAGTGAACCTTAAAATTCAGAAGTAAAAATTGAACTGCGTTATAATAAATTCATGCTCAGCACAGAGAGGTTTATTGTTTGTATGTGGCCTTATATATGCCACTTCACAGAGGAGATAACCAACCACTGAATGGGGCCTGTCATATGACACACATTACTCAAAATTACAGTTGGAAGATGTGCCCACATATGGAAAATGTTATCAGTAGAACAACTTTATTAACTTGTTATTACAATAGCCACTGAAATTGGGAGTCCACCAAGATACAGTACATTCTGGTATTATGTGATCTTTAATAAGAGTGCAGTCTCTAATAAAGTAATTTTTGTTTTTGATGAAAGTGTAATAACTGGAAGTAGTACAGATTGTAATACAAAATTTGCCTGAGTCAGATGGAAGTGGCTGATAATTATGTTTTAAAATCCTTCAGAAATAATGCTATTATGACACCTAGGGAAGTTTGGAGGTTGGTTCTTGCAGTTAGAGAAGAGCCAGTGTTACCATAATCTCTGACATCCATTTGTATGTCCCTGTAATGTCTTGGGTGCACTGTGTATGTACAGGTTCATGAAGACTTGCTGAATCTCCAGAACTCTGTGTCACAACAACAAATAGTTATAGATCAGCTGACAGAGGATGTACACAATGCACGCCGGCTGGTGGAGAAATCCCGACCCACTCATCGTGGTCCTCACTCAGATTTAGAAAGACTGGAGGCAGACGTTGGTCGTCTTACCACACGCTGGGAGAATGTATGTGGCCAACTTGTAGACAGGTATGAATCTTGTAGAACCCTGACTAAGCGGTAACTCAAATGTGTAATCCATACCACAGGTATCTAACTTATGTGCATTTTGTATTAATATGATTTCATATGGTTTTTTATTTAATTCCTATATCAAAAACTTAAAAATAATAAAATTATTGGGCTAATTTGCCATGATCTTCTGTGTATATACCAAGTTCCTTTCACTCTCAGTTATAGCATTGCTGCTAGGAAACTAAAACCATGAACCAAGTGGAATGCCAGATTTACAGAGATTCAAATGCACTGTAACAGTTACACTGTGTGTACAGTTCTTACAGTTCTTAACTTGCTCTGTGTTGTGATTTGTGTTAAATATTGTATTTTATTGTCAGAATTGTCCCAGTGAAGTGCATAACGACCATATGTTTAGTTTGTTAAGTACTGCAGCAAATTATTTATTGCATTGCATGCCAAAATATAGCAACAATTTTTCAAGAAAGTTGGAAATTTGTGTGTTCTTCTGTTGGTCAGAATGTGTTCATACTTTAACTTGGGACTGCATGTGTCTTCCATTTTTAATAAGTGATGTGCCCATTTACGTCTGTAATCCACAGTAATTTTATATAAATTGTATATGTTCAGTTTTTTATTTTGTTTATTTATTTATTTTTTATTTCTTTGTTTGTTTCTCTGTCATATAATGAATATATTGCAGCTGACACCTCAAAAATTTAATCTCAGCTTTCTTGCTTTTTTATTAGATTTATGATTCACACAACGTTATCACCAGAGGAGTTGTAAATAGAGTTTTTTCATGAATGGTTATGTTGTTAGCTGTAATACAAACTCATTTTAACAGCATACTCAATTGCATGTATACCCATTACCATTCTGTCTGAAAATATGCTAATAGTCCAGGTGCATATTTTTTTGCAGGTTATATTGTGGTACAGTCATTCATCGCTTAACGACAGGGATATGTTCTGAGAAATGCATCGTTTGGCAGTTTCATTATTGTGCCTACTAAACACCTAGTCTATATGGTATAGTCTATTGCTGCTAGGCTACAAATCTGTACAGCATGTTACTGTACTGAATAATGTAGGCAATTGTGACACACTGGTATTATAATATTATGGGACCACCGTTGTATATGCGGTCCATTGTTGACCGAAACTTTGTTATGCAGCGCATGACTGTATACCATTTTTAACATCCCCTTAACCTTTGTAACCAGTCTTCATAACCAGGTACCTTCCTTCATTGTATAATGTGATTTGTACCTTGTGTTATCAGGCTTCGTAGCTGTGAAGCAGCTTACGGGTTGCTGCAGACGTATACAAACTCATACCAGACTGAGGTGTCCTGGGTGGATGATAGCTATGGAAAGCTGAACAACTTGGCTCCTATTGGTGTAAATGCCAAGGAACAGTTGGAGCCAACCAAGGTGAGTGAACTGAATGTCAGGTTTGTTATGTAATGCTCCTGCTTTGAATTTAGATGGTCCCAGGTTTGTGTGTCATCCTTCAGGTTAGTTACCTTACTTTTTCATGTGGCAAATTGTGTTACACCTTACAGTCAGCCATGACTAGTTTCCTTAACAATTCATTTATCATTGTTACCCTTTGATTTGGTGCTCTTGAATGTGCTATAGCTTTAACTCTGTTTGTGTGTTCTGCATTGTGTTTTAACATATTCAGGATGGGAACTAACATTATGAACTTTGCTATCTTTACTATTGGATAGAATGTGTAATATGCCAGAGGAAGATGTTGTCCAAGATATGTAACGTGTACGTTCAAAGACAATAAAGTTATTTGAAGAGTACTAAGTCTGTAAATGGACTCAGGCTAAAAATGTCATTATCATTGTTTCAGGCATTGTATAACAGCGTTCTAGAAAAGACTCAAACAATTGAACAGGTGAATGTTGTTGGAGGACGCTTCATCCGTGAGGCAAAGGTAAGATGTTGATATGCCCTATATCACAGTATAGTTAAGTGTGTTGGTATGATTGTGTTCTGAGTGATGTGTGGTATTCCTGAATATAAAATGTAAATATTGTGAATACAGTTACATTTATATCAGTAGTGAAGAGCTAGAATTTACCCTGGCTGAACACCACAGATTAATTAATTACTGTTTATCATAACTGAGTAACATTAATCTAATAACCCTGAATTAATTTAAAGTCACCTCGGCCTACATTTATTAAAACTTTACACATTGATACTGTGGACTGTGCGGCTTATACAGTAAGATAAAATTTGTATATTTACATGTTTGTGTTTAATAAGTTTAATAAGGCTAAGTTTCTAAACTTTATGGAGCATGTGAGTGGACAGATTGTTTTGAATATAGAACACTCATATGAATTGGGAAAACTAACAGAGTTGTGTGTAGTTCACATATGGTATTTATTCTGCTAGACCCAGTTACTTTATGTGTACAGGTTCCTTATCTGAAAATAATAGTGTACTTAATAAATTGTTAAACATGTCTAAAATGTGTGATACCAATATGTTTTTATTGGTGGAATGGAGTGAGAGTCCCTTGGTACTCCTGCCACTATTGGTCCTATTTGTACAAGCTGTGGATGATGCATGAATAAATATGGAACATTGGTGGAATGATAATTAATAGGAAAACTGAAGTACTTAGAGCAAGACTTGTCCTACCACATTTTTGTCCATCACAAATCACACATGAATTGTGCTGGGATTGAACCCAGTTCTCTGTAATGAGAAGTGAGCATTCACTTTTCTGAATTATGGTACAGCCAAGAAACTGATCATTTTTGTTGCTGTCAGTAGACATCCAAATGACATGTTAGTACTGTTTAAATTTGGTCTGGTATCATTTTTACAAATACCTACGTCACCTTTGTGACTTTGTTTCAGAAGTAGAGTTTTTGTAAGCCCAGAGTAAACACAGTATTGACATTTCACACACTTACTTAACTAGCTTAATGAGCAATTGGTGACGGCTGTACAGTGCAGTAATTATACATGGAAAATCTGTTGTACAGTTTGTGTAAAACATCTTTGATGGTACACCTTAAGAAGGGAAGCCCTGTATGTTCACCAACACCTCCCAGGTGGTGATTTTAGCAACCACTTTTTCTGTGCTTTACAATTTAACCTTCCTGAAGTCAGTCAGGTTTTCATAAATATGAGTAAGGTTGTCAGACACTGCCTTACAAGGCAGAAACATAAAAATGCTATTATGAGTAATGGATGAAATTACAAAATGTGTGTTATTTTCTGACACTAAACCGCGAAATTTTGAAATTATGCCTTACCATTAAATTACTAATTGTAGTGTATGAATATGCATTTGATGCTTCCGTTTTTATATTTACACATCCACTGAATGTGTTTGAATAATAATGGTACAGATAGACACAAGTTTACTTAAATGCAACACAAGTATATTTCTGTAGACTATCGTAAAACACACACAGTGATATTTCTTTACTGTACACAGTATTTATTAAGCATGCCATCATTCACAGCATTAATTTGGCATTAGAATGGTTTTCTGCCAGATGTAAACCTGGAAAAAATTCTCCATTAGTTTTCTCCTTTCCCTGAACATACTGAATTTATTGTTCCCTTTTTGGATTCAGTCATTTTCTGTCATGAACACCAGCTGATTGCATGGGTATGAGAACCATACTGAAGTATCAGTTGTACTGTTGCCAGGCCTGCCTTTTTTTCCCAGGAAGAGCCAAGCTTCTAATGCAGCAGTGACCTCTTATTATAAGTGTACATAACATTGTCATTATTTTTTGCTAGGCAGTTGTAGTACATTCAGACAACAAACCATTGGATAATGCACTTTATAGTGGTGGTGGTTATTGGGCTTGAGACTTACCATTAAGGGTGGCAGCGTATGTATTACTAATCAAACTAACCCCCTAATCTAACCCTCCCAACCCAACAGATATACGACTTGAGACTGCAGCGTTACCATGGATGGCTGGTGGAGGAGGTACACCCCAGCTTGGATGCAACACTGAGGACTGGCCGCTTCGATGGGGGAGGAGCTGACACCGTAGCGAAGCAGCTAGACATTCTGAACCATCGATTCCAGGCACTGCTGGCTGTTCTGTATGACCGACTGAGGCAGATTGCTGCACTTTCACCTAATGACCCAGCACTTCAGGTGAGTACCACATTATATATTCTGTTCTGTAAATTTGATATGTTTCTTAATTTATGCCATGTTTCATTGTATAATTCACAAACTCATAGATTTTCGTTCCTTCTACCTTATTTTCAAAATGTTACAATATGAAACTGGTGTTTGTGATGTATGTGTGACAGTTCATTAAAATGGTTTGTGACTGCCCGTTTTGTTTGTCGATAATGGTGAGGCATTTTCTCAGAAAGACTGGTACACCTCCAACAGGGTTAATTGAAAATGTGTTGTCTGTCCTGGTTCTTGTTTAATTTATAAAAAAAAGAAAAGGTAAGTTCACCCTGTACCCTGCCATGAAACCACAAAGAGGGAGTAGAGGTGCAGCTTACCCTTTCTTTAACCTTGGTACTAGGTGAGGGTGGGTGGTTAACGCCACGGCCCAGCTGCTTTACTCTTGGAAATGACCTGTCTCCCATTGTATAGGAGGCTGGGTGGGCCCCAGTACCCAACTGGATGGGTGTGGAAAATCTCTGTTGTGCAGGGATTCAATCCCCAGCCAGCCCATAGTGAGTTGTTGTACTGACTATGGTATCCTAGCCCACTGTTTCATTTATACTGTTATGATATACATTGACTTAATTCTCATGTTGTTCCCATCACATTTTATTTGTGCAGTATGATACCACACATTGCGTTTGCATGGCTGTATGGTCACACCACAGGTCACAGAACAGATACCACTGACAGAATGGTCATTTTAATCCTTGCTGATTATTGTGTATCGGAGCATTTCACTGTGTGGTAATATTATGTCAGTGACGGATAACTGTGTATGCAAAATTGGTTTCATCTGCCACAGATGCAGTACCATCACCTAGTTAGCAACATGTTTGAACTACCACAGGCCATTTTCATGGCTTCTTTGCTGAAAGGTCTTTGTTATGAATGATTGGCTCGTTGAATGTGATATTGTCCGTTTACTCTA
>Ga0268261_10004787_pt1 | contig 10191 bp, 15 predicted proteins | sample TergutNc150P1_FD_190353 | JGI IMG/M metagenome (GOLD analysis project Ga0268261, IMG submission 190353) | Nasutitermes corniger P1 segment gut microbial community from laboratory colony in Florida, USA - Nc150 P1 (SPAdes) (version 2) | ecosystem: Host-associated > Arthropoda: Insects >... | reverse complement strand
ACGATTCACATACCTGGGCACGCTAATCAGTAACGATAATAGAGTACGATTCACATACCTGGGCACGCTAATCAGTAACGATAATAGAGTACGATTCACGTACCTGGGCACGCTAATCAGTAACGATAATAGAGTACGGTTCACATACTTGGCCACGTTAATCAGTAAGGGTAATAGACTACGATTCACATACCTAGGCTCGCTAATGAATAACGATAGTAAAGTACGGGTCACATACCTGAGCACGCTAATCAGTAACGGTAATAGAGTACGATTCACATACCTGGGCACGATAATCAGTGACGGTAATAGAGTACGGTTCACATACATGGGCACGCTAATCAGTAACGATAATAGAATACGGGTTACATACTTGGGCACGCTATTCATTAACGATAATAGAATACGTTTCACATAACCTGGACACGCTAATCAGTAAAGGTAATAGAGTACGGTTCTCCTACCTGGGCACGCCAATCAGTAACCATAATAGAGTACGGTTCACGTTCCTGGGCACGCTAATCAGTAAAGATTACAAACTACGTTTCATTTACCTGGGCACGCTAATCAGTAAAGATAATAGAGTATGGTTCATATAACTGGGCAGGCTAATCATTAACAATAAGAGAGTACGGTTCATATATGTGGGCACGCTAATCAGTAAGTATAATAGAGTACGGTTCACATACCTGTGCACGCTAATCAGTAACATTAATAGAGTACAGTTCATATACCTTGGCACGATAATCAATAAAGATAATAGAGTACAGTTCACAAACCCGGGCACGCCAATCAGTATCGAAAATTGAGTAGACTTCATATACCTAGGCACGCAATTCTTTTAAGATAATAGAGTAAAGTTCATATACAGGGTTTCAGTAATCAGTAACAACAACAGAGTTCACTTCATACACTTCGGCACGCCAATCAGTAACGATAATACAGTTCGATGATTACATTTCATATACTTGGGCACGCGATTCGGTAGCGATAATAGAGTAGAGTTCATATACCTTGGCACGCCAATCGCTAAATTTAATAGAGTACAGTTCATATACCTGAGCTCGCCAATCGGTAACGTTAATAGAGTACAGTTCATACACCTGGGCACGCCAAAATATAACAATAATTGTGTTGAGTTCATATACCTGGGCACGCCAATCGGTAACGATAATTGAGATCATTTCATATACCTGGGCACGCTAATCAATAAATATAAAAGAATACAGTTCATATACTTGTGCACGCCAATCTCTAATAATAATGGAGTACAGTTCATATACCTGGGCAGGCCAATCTATAATGCTAATACAGAACAGTTCATATACCTGGGCACGAAAATCAGTAATGGTAATAGAGTAGAGGTCATGTACCTGGGCACGCCAATCAGTAATGATAATAGATTACGGTACATATACCTGGGCACTCTAATGATAAATGATAATAGATTTCGGTACATATACCTGTGGACGCTAATGATTAAAGATAATAGAGTACGGTTCATATAACTGGGCACGCTAATGAGTAACGATAGTAGAGTACGTTTCATATTCCTGGGCACGCTAAACTGTAACGATAATAGAATAATTGTCATACACTTGAGCACGCTAATCAATAACGATAATAGAGTACATTTCATATACCTTGGAACGCTAATCAGTAACAGCAATATAGTACGGTTCATATATCAGGCACACTAATTAATAACGATAATAGAGTACGGTTCATAATCCTGTGCACGCTAATCAGTAACGATAATAGATTATGATTCATATGCCTCAGCACACTAATCAGTAACGATACGCTAATCAATAACGATAAAAATTACAGTTCACATACCTGGCCACGCTAATCAGTAAGGATAATAGAATACGGTTCACATACCTGGGAATGCTAAACAGAAACGATAATAGTTTATGGTTCACAAACCTGGGCACGCTAATCAGGAATGATAATACAGTACGGTTCACATACCTGTACACGGTAATCAATAACGATATTGATTACGGTTCACACACCTGTTCACGATAATCAGTAACGATAATAGAGTACGGATCATATACCTGGGCAGGCCAATCAGTAAAGTTAATAGAGTACGGTTCACATACCTGGACACGCTAAGCAGTAACTATAACAAAGTACGGTTTACATACCTTGGGCACGCTAATCAGTAACGATAATAGGATTCTGTTCACATACCAAGGCACGTTAATCAATAACGATAAAAGATTACTGTTCCGACACAAGGGCACGCTAATGTGTAAGTAATGTAGGGTACGGTTCATATACCTGGGCACGATAATCAGTTAAGATAATAGAGTACGGTTCACATTCCTGGGCACAATAATCAGTAACCACAATAGAATATGGTTCAAATACATGGGCACGATAATCAGTAATGAAAATAGAATAGGGTTCATATACTTGGGCACGCTAATCAGTAACAATAATAGAGTACGTTTCATATACCTGGGCACGCTAATCAGTAAAGATAATAGAGTACAGTTTATATAGCTGTGCACGCTAATCTCTAAAGATAATAGAGTAAAGATTATATACCTGGGCACACTAATCAGTAACGATAATAGAGAACGATTCACATACCTGGGCACGCTAATCAGTAAAGATAATGGAGTATATTTTACATACTTCGGCATGCTATTCAGTAACGATAGTAGATTACGGTTCACATACGTGGGCACGCTAATCAGTAAGGATAATAGAGTACGATTCACATACCTGGGCTCGCTAATCAATAAGGATAATAGAGTACGGTTCACATAACAGAGCATGCTAATCAGTAACGGTAATAGAGTACGATTCACATACGTGGGAACGCTATTCAATAACGATAATAGAGTACCGTTCACATAACCTGGACACGCTAATCAGTAACGATAATAGAGTACGGTTCAAGTAACGATAATAGAGTACGGTTCACATACCTGGGCACGCCAATCAGTAACGATAACAAAATACGGGTCACATACCTGGGCACGCTATTCAGTAACGATAATAGAGTACCGTTCACATAACCTGGACACGCTAATCGGTAACGAATATAGAGTACGGTTCAAGTACCTGTGCACGCTAATCAGTAACCATAATAGACTACGGTTTACATACCTGGACACGCTAATCAATAACGATAATAGAGTACGGTTCACATACCAGGGCACGCTAATCAGTAACGATAATAGAGTACGGTTCACATACCTGGGCACGCAAATCAGTAACGATAATTGAGTAGGGTTGATATACCTGGGCACTCTAATCAGTAACGATAATAGTGTACGGCTTATATACCTGGGCACGCTAATCATTAACGGCAATAGAATAGGGTTCATATAACTGGGCACGCCAATCAGTAAAATTAATAGATTACAGTTTATATACCTGGGCACGCCAATCTGTAACGTTAATAGAGAACAGTATATATCCCTGGGCAAGACAATCATTAACGATAATATAGTTCAGTTTATATACCTAGGCACTTCAATCAATATTTTTAATAGTGTACAGTTTATATACTTCGCACGCCAATCATAAATGATAATAGAATTTAGTTTATATACTTGGGCACGCCACTCAGTAATGGTATTATAGTGCAGTTTATATACCTGGGCACGCAACTCAGTAGTGATAATAGAGTAAAATTTATATACCTAGGGACGCCAATCTGTACTGGTAATACACTTCATATACTTGGGCACGCCAATCAGTAATGATAGTATAGAACAGTTTATATACCTGGGCAGGCCAATCATTAGGGATAATAGAGTACAGTTTATAAACCTGGGCAAGCCAAACTGTAATGATAATAGAATACACTTTATATACCTGCGCACGACAAACAGTAAAGATAATAGAGTACAGTTAATATACCTGGGCACGCCAATCAGTAATGATATTAGAGTACAATTTATATACCTGGGCACGCCAATCAGTAATAATGACACAGTAAAATTTATATACTTGGATACGCCAATCTGTAATGGTAATAGATTACAGATTATATACCTGGGCACGCGAATCATTAATGATAATAGAGTACAATTTATATATCTGGTCAAGCCAAAGAGTAATGATAACAGAATACAATTTATATACCTGCGCACGACAATCAATAAAGATAATAGTGTACAGTTAAAATACCTAGGCACAAAAATCAGTAATGATAATAGAGTAAAATTTATATACCTGGGCACGCCAATCAGTAACAATGATAGAGTAAAGTTTATGTACTTTGGCACGCCAATCAATAATTAAAAAAGGGTTCAGTTTATATATCTGGGCAAGCAAATCAGTAATGATAATAGACTACATTTTATATACCTGGGCACGCCAATAAATAATGATAATAGTGTACATTTTATACCTGGGCACGCTAATCAGTTGTGATAATAGGGTACAGTTTATATTCCTGGCTACGCCAAACAGTAACGATAATAGAGTACGGTTCAAATACCTGGGCACGTTAATTAGTAGCGCTATTAGAGTACGTTTCACATACCTGGGCACGCTAATCATTAACGATAATAGGGTACGGATCACATACTTGGGCAATCTAATCAGTAATGATAATATGATACGGTTCATAAAGCTGGGCACGCCAATCAGTAAAGATAACAGAGTACTGTTTATATTCCTGGGCACGCAAATCATTAACGATAAAATATTACAGTTATATACCTGGACACTCCAATCAGTAATGATAACAGAGTACAGTTTGTTTACCTGGGAACGCCAATCCGTAATGATAAAAGAGTACAGATTGTATACCTGGGCACGACAATCAGTAATGATAATATAGTACAGTTTATATACTTGGATACGCCAATCAGTAAAGATAATAGAATACAGATAGTATGGCTGGGCAAGCCAGTCAATAATGAAAATATAGAAATTTTGTATATCTGGACACGCCAATCAGTAATAATATTAGAGTTCATTTTGTATACCTGGGCACGCCAATCAGGAATGATAATAGAGTGCAGTTTGTATACTTCGGCACGCCAATCAGGAATGATAATAGAGTGCAGTTTGTATACCTGGGCACGCCAATCAGGAATGATAATAGAGTACAGTTTGTAAATATGGGCACGCCAATCAGTAAAAATACTACAGTACAGTTTATATACCTTTGCACGCCAATCAGTAACGATATTAGAATACAGTTTATACTCCTGGGAAAACCAATCAGTAACGAAAATATAGTAGAGTTTATATACATGGGCACGTCAATCAGTAACGATAATAGAATACAGCCTCTATACTTGGGAACACCAATCAATAAAAATAATGGACTACAGTTTATATACCTGGACACGCCAATCAGTAAAGATAATATAGTACAGTTCATATATCTGGGCACGCCAATCTGTAACTATAATATAGTACATTTCATATACCTGGGCACACTACTCTGTAACGGTAATAGAGTACGGTTCATATACCTGGGCACGCTAATCCGTAACGACAATAGACTATGGTTCATATACCGGGGCAGGCTAATCAGTAACGTTAATAGAGTACGATTCATGTACCTGGGCACGGTAAGTAGTAACGATAATAGATTAAGGATCACATACCTGGGCACGCTAATCAGTAACGATAATAGAGTACGGTTTACATACCTTGGCACGTTATTCATTAACGATAATTGAGTACAGTTCACATACCTTGGCACGCTAATCAGTAACGATAATAGAGTGCGGTTCACATACCTGGGCGCGCTAATCAGTAACGATAATAGAGTACGGTTCACATACCTGGGCACGTTAATCAGTAACGATACTAGAGTACGGTTCTCATACCTGTGCAGGCTAATCAGTAACGATAATAGAGTACGGTTCATATACCAGGGGACGCTAATCAGTAACGATAAAAGAGTACTTTTTAAATACCTGGTCACGCTAATCAGTAACGATAATAGAATACTGTTTGTATACCTGGGCACGCTAATCAGTAAAAATAACAGTACATTTTAATAGCTGGGCACGCCAATCACTAACGATAACAGAGTACATTTTATATACCTGTGCACGCCAATCAGAAAAGATAATAGAGTATAGTTTGTATACCAAGGATCGCCAATCAGTAATAATAATAGTGTACAGTTTGTATACCTGGACACGCTAATCAGTAAAGGAAATAGGGTACTGTTTGTATACCTGGGCACACAACTCAGTTATGATAATAGGGTACAGTTTGTATACATGGGCACGCCAATCAGGAATGATAAAAGAGTACAATTTTTATACCTGGCCATGCCAAACATTGAAGATATTAGAGTTCAGTACGTATACCTGGGCACGCCAATCAATAATAATTATAGAGTACTGTTAGTATACCTGGGCCCGCAACTCAGTAATGATAATAGAGTACAGTTTGTATACCTGGATACGCCAATCAATAATGATAATAGAGTACAATTTGTATACTTGGGCACAATATATAATAATGATAATAGAGTACACATCGTATACCAGGGCACGCCAATCAGTAATAATATTTAAGTACAATTTGCATACATAGGCACGAAAATCAGTAATGATAATAGAGTACAGTTTGTATACTTGGGCACTCCAATCAGTAATGATAATAGAGTAAAATTTGTAAACCCGGGCACGCCAATCAGTATTGGTAATAGAGTACAGTTTTACACCTGGGCACGCCAATCATTAATGATAATATAATACACTTTTTATACCTGGGTCCGCCAAACAGTAATGATAATAGATTACAGTTTATATACCTGGGCACGCCAGTAAGTAATGATAATAGTTTAGAGTTTATATGCCTGGGCACGACAATCAGTAATGATAATATGGTATATTTTATATACACGGGCACGCAAATCAGTAACGATAAGAGTACGGTTCACATAATTGCGCACGCTATTTATTAACGTTAATAGTGTATGTTTCACATACTTCGGCAAGCTAATCAGTAACGGTAATATAGTACGATTCACATACATGGGCACGCTAATCTGTAACGATAATAGATTACGGTTCATATATCTGGGCACGATAATCAGTAACGATATTAGAGAACGGTTCATATACCTGGGCACGCTAATCTATAACGAAAATAGAGTACGGTTCATATACCTGAGCAAGCTAATCAGTAACGATAACAGGGTACAGTTTTTATACTTGGGGACGGAAATAAGTAACGATAACAGAGTTCAGTTTATAAACCTGGGCACGCCAATCAGTAATGATAAAAGAGTACAGTTTGTATACCTGGAAACGCCAATCAGTAATGATATTAGAGTGCAGTTTGTATAACTGGGCACGCCAATCAATAATGGAAATAGAGTACAGTTGTTACACATGGGCAGGCAAATCAGTTATGATAAGAGTACAGTTTGTATACCTGGTCACGCCAATCAGGAATGATATTAGAGTAAAGTTTGTATTCCTGGACACGGCAATCAGGAGTGATAATATAGTACAATTTGTATACCTGGTCACGCCAATCAGTAAACATAAAAGAGTACAGTTTATATACCTGGGCACGCCAATCATTAATGTCAATAGATTACAGTTTGTAAACTTGAGCACGCCAATCAACAATGAAATTAGAGTACAGTTTATATACCAGGGCACGCCAATCAGTAAAAATAATAGAGTACAGTTTATATACCTCGGCACGCCAATCAGAAATGATAATAGAGTACAGTTTATATGACTGTGCACGACAATCTGTAATGATCATAGGGTACGTTTTTATACCTGGGCACGCTAATCAATAATTATAATAGGTTATAGTTAATATACCTGGGCACGCCAATCCCTTTCGATAATAGAGTACGTTTCACATACCTGGGCACGCCAATCAGTAACGGTAATATAGTACGGTTCAAATACCTGGTCACGCTAATCAGTAAGAGAGTACGGTTCAAACACCTGGGCACGCCAATCAGTAACGATAATAGAGTACGATTCATATACCTGGGCACGCCAATTTTAAACGATAATAGAGTATGTATTATATACCTGGACACGCTAATCTGTAACGATAATAGAGTGCAATTTTGTATACTTGGGCACCCTAATAAGTAAGGATAACAGAGTACAGTCTACATACCTGGGCACGTCAATCAGTAACGATAACAGAGTTCAATTTATATACCTGGGCACGAAAATCAGTAATGAAAACAGAGTACAGTTTGTATACCTGGGAAGGCCAATCATTAATGAAAATAGAGTTCAGTTTGTATATCTGGGCAGGCCAATTTGTAATGAAAATAGAGAACAGTTTGTATACCTGGGGACGCCAGTCAGTAATGATAATAGTGTACAGTTTGTATACCTGGGCACAGCAATCAGTAATGGAAATAGAGTACAGGTTTTATACCTTTGCACGCAAATCTGTAATGGTAATAGAACACAGTTTGTATACCTGTGCACGCCAATCGGAAATGAAAATAGAGTACAGTTGGTATACCTGGGCACGGCAAACAAGAATGATAATAGAATAAAATTCGTACACCTGAGCACGCCAATCTCTAAAGATAATAGAGTACAGTTTGTATAACTGTGCACGCCAATCAGTAACGATAATAGAATAGATTTTGTACAACTGGGCACGCCAATCGGTAACGATACTGGTGTACACATTGTAAACCTGGGCACGCCCATCAGTAATGATAGTGGTGTACATTTTATATACCTGGGCACGCCAATCAGTAATGATAATAAATTACAGTTTGTATACCAGGGAAATTCAATCAGTAATGGTAATAAAATACATTTTTTTTACCTAGCCACGCCAATCCATAATGATAATAGAGTAGATTTTGTGTACCTCGGCACTCTAATCAGTAATGATAATAGAGTACAGTTTGAAAACCAGTTTACGCCAATCAGTAATGATAATAGAGTAAAGTTTTTATACCTGGGCACGCCAATCAATAATGATGATAGAGTACAGTTTATATACTTGGGCACGCCAAACAGTAATGATGATAGAGTACAGTTTATATACTTGGGCAACCCAATCAGTAATGATAATAGAGTACAGTTAATATACCTATGCACGCCAATCAGTATTGGTAATAGGGTATATTTTATATTCCTGGGCACACCAATCAGTAATGATAATAGCGTATATTTTGTATACCTGGGCACGCCAATCAGTAACGATAATAGAGTACGATTCACATACTTGCGCACGCTAAATAGTAATGATAATAGAGTACGATTCACATACCTGGGCACTCTAATCAGTAAAGATAATAGAGTACGGTCCACATACCTGGACACGCTAATCAGTAAGAGTAACAGAGTACGGTTCAAATACCTGGGCACTCCAATTAGTAACGATAATAGACTACGGTTCATATACCTGGGCACGCTAATCTGTGACGATAATAGAGTATGATTTATATACCTGGGCACGCTAATCAGTAAAGATAATAGTGTGAAATTTGTGTACATGTGCACCCTAATCACTAACGGTAACAGAGTACAGCCTATACACCTGGGCACGCCAATCAGTAACGATAACAGAGGTCAAATTATATACCTGGGCACGAAAATCAGTAACGAAAACAGAGTACAGTTAGTATACCTGGGAAAGCCAATCAGTAATGAAAATAGAGTTCATTTTGTAAATCGGGGCAGGCCAATCAGTAATGATAATAGAGTACAGTTTGTTTACCTGCGGATGCCATTCAGTAATAATAATAGTGTACAGTTTGTATATCTGGGCACACCAATCAGTAATGAAAATAGAGTACAGTTTGTATACCTGGTCACGCAAATCATTAATGATAATAGAGAACAGTTTGCATACCTGGGCACGCCAATCAGGAATGATAATAGAGTACAATTTGTATAAATTGGCACGCCAAAGAGGAATGATAATAGAGTACAATTAGTATACCTGAGCACGCCAATCTGTAACGATATTAGAGTAGAGTTTGTATAACTGTGCACGCAAATCAGTAACGATAATAGAATACAGTTTGTATACCTGGGCACGCCCATCAGTAATGATAGTAGAGTATATTTTGTATACCTGGACACGCCTATCAGTAACGATAATAGATTACAGTTTGTATACCTGGGCACGCCCATCAGTAATGATAGTAGAGTATATTTTGTATACCTGGACACGCCTATCAGTAACGATAATAGATTACAGTTTGTATACCTGGGCACGCCCATCAGTAATGAT
>Ga0268261_10004786_pt1 | contig 10191 bp, 4 predicted proteins | sample TergutNc150P1_FD_190353 | JGI IMG/M metagenome (GOLD analysis project Ga0268261, IMG submission 190353) | Nasutitermes corniger P1 segment gut microbial community from laboratory colony in Florida, USA - Nc150 P1 (SPAdes) (version 2) | ecosystem: Host-associated > Arthropoda: Insects > Digestive... | reverse complement strand
AGCTGATCACTCGTCCAGAGGAGTCCTACCGACTGTGCTGCGTCGTCGTGTGTGATCTAGAAACATCAAGAATGGGTGCTCCATATATATATGACATTAGTCGCCTAAAGGTTAAAACAACTCTGTAATGGTGAGCCAACATACTCATGTCTCATGGGGTGTCTCTCTCTCTCTGTGTTGTCTTCTTATTGTCTTCCTGATACCTTTGGGGTGCAGAATGGAATCAAGAATTCTGGAAAACCTCTTATGCATATGACCTTCATTCATCTACAACTGGGGAAGAATTGATCTAAACATTTATTGCATTGGTCTATTACAGGAATGGGAGTTGTTCAGTGTCTATTTTAACAGTAAATGTCATTTGAGCCAGATTTTTGGTATCATGTCAGTTTGCTCTGATGCTTCTTCTTCGAAGTTTTGCATGTGTAAGTTGCTGGTTACTGGAGAGAGTGGTGAGCACATTGTCCTTCCAGCTGGCTGTTGGTAGAGTTCTTCTTGAACTTGGAAGTGCCACTGCAAGGCATATGCATAGCTTGTTACATAATTGCATCCACACTGAGGGTTGGTTTCCTGGCTAGCTTCTCATCTGTGTCCAAGTACCTCACTGACTGGGACATTTGTAATGAAGCTTACAGTGTTATAGCTGATGAAGGTGACATCTCATTTCAGTTACAGGTCTTTGATCTTACTGATGAAGTGTTTAGATTATTTTACCAATGGACCTGTGTTTCCTGAGCTGGTTGAAGTTTTTGTAGTAGGTGTTTTGTCAGTGGTTGGCATGGGGAGTCTGGAACTCAATTGTGGGACTTGAGAGGCTTCCATTGTTGTGTACCTCAGGTAGTTCATGTAGAAAGGAGTAGAGCTAACTGCTGAAATGTTGTGTATATTAACCCTTAACCCGCTAACGTGGAGAATATGGTGAGTTCCTAATAATGCCAGCAGATGGCAGATGGGATTTAACTTGGCGTTTAAAGGGTTAAGTATACTTTAGATAATGGACAGTGTACATCGATATGAGGGTGTCATGAATTAATTATTGTTGCAAGGATTTTGAGAAACATAATTGTACTGTTGATTGACCGAAAATGGTTCCTTATAAAATAATCTAAATTCCTCTAATATTGTGTTATTTGATATGAACAAGAAAGGAATAATTTCTGGTCTGTTAAATGTAAGAAGATAAATTTCTTCTCTTACTTTATTTTTTTATATGTGCACTGCTTGCATACAGGTAGTCCAAAACAGAAGGGCAACTTTTACCTGCCCATTACCATTTCTGTTGAAATTTGCTGAAATTATTGAATTAACAGAGAAAGCAAGTGTATTTAGGAACAGAGCAGTCTGAAAACAGCATATTTAAACCCTTGTGCATGTCATGAAAATTATTGTGGTCCACAGATTATTGTATGTAATTATGTCACCAATTGAAATACTTGAAATGTAATTGTTTAATAGACTTCAAACTTTTTAGCACATGTTGTTTAAATGCCAAATGGATAATTTATGAATTCATGAATCTTAAAGCCCCACATGTGAGAGAGGTAATTTGTGTTCCAATTGTTAACTGTAAAGGTCATGCTACAACTGAGGATATGAGTGAAAAGATGGTGCAAATGACATTTCTTACAGTAGTAAAAAAGTTCATCTGAATCTTGGGTTAAAAAGAAAAGAGACCATGCCTGTCATAAGCAAATTAATTTTGTTGATATCACATTTTTCTTTTTTAGGACTAATGTATTTCCAAGAAACACTGAATGCATTTCCTGTCATTAAATTCCAGTCACAGAAACATATGTATACATTACTGTCAACAGCTTGAGAAAAATGTTGTGTGTGTGTGCGTGCTTACAGAACAATAAAATGAAGGTCTTGTAATTTTACAAAACTAAATTCTATATGTTTCATCCCAGTCCAACAGACCACTTGCTTACTGTCATGATTTCTTGATCCCTTTCTCTTATTTTTCCTCCTGTAATTTTACCTTGTCCTTGTCATGATCGACATTGTTATCTGCCATCCCCATTTGTAATTGTTTTCTGAATTTGTCTTGTGTGAAGAAGTGCATTGTAAAATTTATGACATGCCAGGTGAATCAGCTGTAGCAGTTCATCGATGACCCTGCAAACTGCCTGAAGCTTTAATCCTTTTGCCTTGTATTTGGGTTCCCAGTTCAAACCAGCTGTGACACCAACCATCCTGCTGGAGTCGCTCAGTTCAAACTGAGTCTGACACCAGCCATCCTGCTGGGAGGTGGCCAGTTCAAACCAGCTGTGACACCACCTGTCCTGTTGGGAGGTGCCCAATTCAAACCAGCTGTGACACCAACCATCCTGCTGGGGTTGCCGAGTTCAAACTGAGTTTGACACCAGCCGTTCTGCTGGGAGGTGCCCAGTTCAAACCAGCTGTGACACCACCTATCCTGTTGGGAGGTGCCCAATTCAAACCAGCTGTGACACCAACCATCCTGCTGGGGTTGCCCAGTTCAAACTGAGTTTGACACCAGCCATCCTGCTGGGAGGTGCCCAGTTCAAACCAGCTGTGACACCACCTATCCTGTTGGGAGGTGCCCAATTCAAACCAGCTGTGGCACCAACCATCCTGCTGGGGTTGCCGAGTTCAAACTGAGTTTGACACCAGCCGTCCTACTGGGAGGTGCCCAGTTCAAACTGGGTCTGACACCAACCACCTGTTGGGAGGTGCCCAGTTCAGACCAGCTGTGACACTATCCTTTTGGGAGGTGCCCAATTCATACCAGCTGTGACACCAACCATCCTGCTGGGGTTGCCCAGTTCAAACTGAGTTTGACACCAGCTGTCCTGGGAGGTGCCCAGTTCAAACTGGGTCTGACACCAACCACATGTTTGGAGGTGCCCAGTTCAGACCAGCTGTGTGACACCAGCCATCTTGCTGGGAGGTCCCCACTTCATACCAGCTGTGACATAAAACATCCAGCTGGGAGGTGCCCAGTTCACACTAACCTTTACCGACCACTCTGTTGGGAGGTGCCCAGTTCAAACCAACTGTGACACCAACAGTCCTGCCAGGAGGTGCCCAGTTCAAACCGGCTCAGACACTTAATCATCATGCCTGGAATTGCCCAGTTCCAATCAACTCTACCACCAATCAGCTTGCCCAGTTTTCGTTGTTCTCCTCAGACCCTTCTGGCAAATGCAAGAATGTCTCTAATTGGCCACAACTAGTTCCTTCCACATCCTTTCCAATTGTTCACCTGTCACCCAACCACACTGTGCTGTATTGTTTTGAGATGGTGACACTGTATTTAAGTAGATTATAATTAAAAAGTTCTTGGAGGTATCCCAGTTTGGTTCTGTAATTAAGCAGTGGATCTGTGCAAGAGCAGCAATTTGCATGACTAATGGTCCCCTTTTCATATGTCTCTACAAGTATAAATATACCAGTCGAAGGTCAGAGTTCAATACAGACTTCATGAACATAATATGCCATTTCAGTTGTTAGCCCTAGTAATTTTAATAAAATCAGAGCTTTTAATTTTGTAACTTGTACCGCCTTTTTACTTTGCTCCTCAGTTACTTCATCTAAGCAACTAGTGCACCTTTTTAATGAGACTGCCTAATTTCCTTTTAAATTTCTTAAGTAGAATTGGACTAATGGTAGCTGAGTGACATTATGTATAACCAATAGTGGAATAATAATTTACTAATAACTGTTTCCATGTGTGTTACTGCATGTCATGTACAGTGGATAAGTCATAATTGCATGTAGAACAGTACTGGTGTAATACACAGAAATCAAATTATTCCTGAAACATATGTTGTAATGTGTGACAGAAATTACCACAGTTAACAAATGTTACAGCTGGAACTAACTGATTCATAAGTATCATGAATTGTGCACCTAATTAATGGTATAATTGGAAACTGAAAATGATTATTCCTGGCAAATTATTACAAAAGCACTGTCTCTACTCTTTCAGAAAGACCCATATTTAGAAATTACTGTTTGTGTAGTATACATTGTGAGTGTATTTTGAACACAGTGTTTGGCTGTATTTTGTGATAATGGTGAGACAGAAATCTGTATAGATACAATGTGTTGTTGTTCTTTAAATTCCATCCTGGAGTGAAATGGATGGGAGCATACATTTACACTGTTTCACATGTGGTAGGCATTGCTAATGGTACCAGGAGACAATGTTAACAATCTAAGTTAAGGATTCACTCTTGTAATAATACATACATTATGATTCCATTTTCTTGCACCTGCCTCATTCCTAACAGACACTTATTTTCTTGCACCTCCCCCAATCCCAAGGGACACTTGTGAATATGATTATATCTTCTTGCATCTCCCCCAGTCCCAATAGACACTTGCACTATAATCCTATGTTCTTGTACCTTCTCCAATACCAAGAAATACATCGTGCAAAATAGTACTTACATTTCAATTTTATAGGGTTCTGTCAAAGCTGTTTCACATTTTGAATCAATCAGCTAGTTGGCTCTCATCGTACAGTGTTCCAAAAATATAAAAAGTGAAACACACAGCATTTGGGAAAGTGGATTTCTCTCTATTCTTTGGCAAAAGGGTGATGGGAGAGCTATTCTAAACTGTTCTGAACTTAAGATTGAGAATAGCTGAGAGTAGCTGTGACTCATGGATCCAGTTGAGTACCTGTCTCTACGCCTTATGCTCGAGGATGGAAGCAGATCCCCTGTCCAAAACTTTGTGTTACATTCCAAACTACTCTGTGTTCCTGAAGTCTAATCTTTGGTTGTGGTGAAAGCTTTGCTCTGTGCTCATAATGAAATCTTCATTATCCACCAATCAGAAACTGAAACTTGGATTGTCCAAAAGCATTTAATGTTGTATCGTGAGATATCTCTGTATGTCTCAATTAGTTGCAGTAACACTTTACTATCAGGTTACACAGAGAAGCATGATTGCTTTCCATTACACTGTTGATAGGTTACATAATTCAACGTTCTGTTACACTATATATCTTTCACAGAACATGAAAAATCAGAAAAAAGCAACCACTGATTCAGATCTGCACCCCATTCTTATTTGTAACTTCTGTCAATATAAAACATGGCTTTGTGTGGGACAGCTGTATACAGTTTTTGGTGTGTGGAAGTTCTGAGGAGTGTGTAATAGAAACTTTGCACAGGGATGTTGCCACTAGTTCAGGTAAACAGTCACAACTTCATCCCATAGTTTCTATTAGGGGCAGTGAAGGTACAGGTGTGTACAAAAAAAGTGGACCAGATACCAGTGATCATTCTGATGAGAAATTGGTGTGAAACTTACGAAATATCAAGCAAATAATGTTTCCTCACAACCACATAATTCAATATAAGGCTTGTAACCCTGTCTATTGCATTACTGCTTTGGAAGACTGACTACTCAGTATTAAAGGTAAAGCTATCCATGTACAGGCCTGGACAGACCCTTAGGACTCAAGAGGTTGGGGCTCCCAGAATTTATAGACAGTTGGCACATGAAGGTGGTAAGCCTGTCAGCCCTCTGAACTAGCTAACTTTACCCCCGCAGGAGATATCCTTGGTACTCATTTCTGCTAGAGGCTGAGTTGTGAGTTGACCCCCAGGCCATAGTGCAGCCAGAAGGATTAAGTCAATGAAAAATCCAATGACACCATCGGGAATTGAACCTGCAACCTTCCAGCTTGTAACACAGCTACTCAGTATTAGGTGTGGTAAATGTGGATGATAAGGTATGACATCCAAAAAAATTATAATAAGTTTGTTGTTTGTAAACTGTGAGGGTTTCACACAGGTGTAATAGAGGATTCTGGTGTTGTATGATGTGGTGACGCACTGGTGCCTGACATTTCAGACGAACAAGTTGCCTTTGTCTTCCAAGGGTTCAACGTCATGGACCTTACCCAACGATGCAGCTTCACATTACAATAAACCAGAATCTTCAGCTCTGTTTTAGATTTAATGAAAATATTTCCAGTGTTCATGGTTAGGGATGCTGTCAGAAACTAGGAATTTTATGTATCATATTATTTTGTATCATGTGATTCGTGACATTAACAATGGTTATGCAGTTTAATTTGGGACATCCTTGTAAAAATTCCTGAAGTTGTGACACCTTACGTAGTTTTAAAGCACCATGTTTAAGCAGAAAAAACTGGCTGGAACAGATGGAAGAATATGCACTTAGGTAAAAGACAGGTATTACACTGAACAATCTATACAGAACAGTTTTACACATATTACTGAATAAACTGGCTGACATAATTTTGTAAGATATAAAGGAAAACATAAAGGTACAACATGAATTATTTTTCTAGACACTTTAATTGCTGATTAATTTTACATGTAATTCACAACTTTCATTACTGTTATTTGTACAAATGATAAATGTTAAGTATTTTTACAGGTGCTGTACATCTTGAGTAAGTAGAGCACTGGTTTATCTCAGTAATTCAAGCAGTTGGTCTCCTAAGAGGAAGCTAATGTTGACAGTATCACTTACGTTGTTCATACTGTCTGACAAGTTCTTCCAGTTCACTTGTCCAATCAAGAGCTGCGGCCAGACTTTTCACATTTTCAATTATATCGCCAGATAAGATGGCATCATGATCTCGATACCCAAAACTTCCTACGACTGTTCTATTAAGAAGTAGTCTTGGGATATGGTACTGTACTGCATCTGCTACACTTGCAAATGGATATACCTAAAGAAACAATTTAAAATATATGGAAAAGAAATCATAAGGTATGTAATATAACTACAGCTAACTGCTGTCATTTAGCTGTGAATTATACTGTTCTGGCTGTAGGTATTTGGGACTCCTTGCATATCCATGTAAGTATATAAAGTGGTCTGAACATTCTTCTGACTACCTTTCTGCATAACAAACAATGCACGAATTACATTAAAACTAAGTGAGACATCCCATTAATAGTACTTAGGAGTCTTGTCAGTTGTACAGAGCTAATATCAAGCTATTTTGATAGTGTATTTTACTTTACAGAAATTCATAAGAGACAGAGTTTAAGACTGGAATAGTAAATATTTAACATACATTTCCTTGACCAACACAATAAAAGAACTGCAGATACTAGCAAGTCATAATAACTAACTATGGCTGATACATTTCAAATCAGATTCATCCTGAGGGGCTACACACTCTAGATGAATCATTGTTGTAATAATATGCCAACCATAAATGTGAAGATTTGTCAATATGGCGTTGCATTTGTTTTCCTAAAACTATCCCAAATACATACCTGATGGGTTTATAAAATGCCAAGCTTGGTTAATTTGTAGGGATTTTTGACTGCTTCGTTGCATTTTGTCAGTTAAGGAATACAACATAAGTCAACAGAAAGAATGCTGACATAACATATTTATTCTGTTTCATTGTGGTTTTCCTTCATCATAGCCAGTTGTTATATTATCTATAGCTTTTGTTCTGTCATATGTTTTAAGATTCTCCAGTTCCATAAACATGAAAACATGACAGTCCTGTACTGGAATGAATACTGACATGTTCAAATTCTAATTTAAAGAAAGGTAGAGTCTTCCATGCCCATGCTATAAAGCTATATAGCGGTAGCAGATGGAGGTTATGCCTCAGCCACTTTCGGAAGGACCTTCAGTACCCACTGAATAGGAAGCAGGTTGGGCCCCAGAGCCAATCTGGATATCCTGCCCCCACCAGGATTTTAACCCTGGATCATTCAGCCTGTAGCCTAGCCTCTATACTGACTAAGCTACAATGGCTTTGTATTTTTAAAATATGATAAAATGAATAACTAATACTTCAGAACCTGTCATGTATCTTTCTTGCTAGTGTCACATAAACTTGGGACTAGTGAAATCACATTACCATGCTTCTGAAAGTAATTTTATGGTCTCTCCTGTTCAGAACAGTTAACATAATGTTACCTCAAGGGATGTCCCAATGACTATGAGGAAGTCTGCAAGTGAAGCATCTATCTCATGTAACCAGAAACGGTCAGGAAGAGCTTCACCAAAGAATACAATGTCTGGTTTCACCAAACCCTGAACACAAGAAAGTAAAGAGTAAGGCAGGTATATCCAAAATTAATGCAGTGTCTTTCTTTGCAGAGTATATTTTACTTAGGGATTTTCCTTGCAAAATATACTATATATCATTGATCAGTGATCCTCCACCTTCTCTGAATTGTAGACTTGTAAAATAGGAATGAGTTTTACAAGGACCAGATTATGTTCTGCTTTACTGTGTACATGCTCTTAAGACTATCATGGTGCAATGTGAGTGATGCTAACTAAAATTTCTGGACAATGCAAATTAGCCCATGGATCACTAGTTGACAAATCCTGTTAAGGATCACAGTTCAAGTTCTGTCAGTGTTAAGAAATATTAACTCTGCAGAACGTAATAAAAGAAAAGTGTTAATTCAGCCCTTGACTGAGAAACCAGTAAATGGTTCAAACCAGCCTTCAAATGTATACCCAAAATTCTGAATTCTCACATGGTAGGGAATGGAGGGACAAGGATGTCCAACTCCTTTACAATACTATATTTTTGGTTTATTTAACTGCTGCTTTTCAGTTGCATAGGTTATGTAGTTTAAATGCACGCAGGCCACATAAAAGTTGGAAGTGAAGTTGGGCAACCAGACCTGAGACCAATATTCAAACCTGGGACCTGCACAACTCAAAGCGGGAAAGTTTACTCATCCACAACATTCCGTTAGAATACTTAAAGATTTTGTTTTCTAGGTGCCAGTTTTGGTAAAAATTATTGTCTTTGTTAAGAAGACTTGCTTACTGAGTTACATTGTCTAATGAACAGTCCCAATGGCTGTTGCTTTTTTCCTAAGATTTGTGTAGATTTTAAAGAAATTAGAATAAATAAGCAGTACATTACATCATGTCACATTACAGCATAAAGTATGCAAGCAGCTTCTCCAAATTTTTAATCTGGGCTCATCCTGGTATTAGCACAGTACTATATCATATTTGAAACATTTACTTTTATTGCTGTTATTGTCTCTTACCTGTTTATGTTGTCGGCGTCAGTGGTTAGCATGCTGGCCTCTGGTACCCACGTTCGCGGGTTCAAACCCAGCTGAAGCCGTCGGATTTTTCAGGCGAAAAAATCCTCAGCATGCCTTCCTTCGGAGGGGAAGTAAAGCCGTCTGTCCCATGTAAAAGATCCCTACACTTACCGTGGAAGTCGCATGTTGTAGGCAACATTGATCGGCCATTTCTCTCCTTCACTGATAGAGGTCTCTCACGTCGCTTGACATGGAGCGCCTTTGGAGATGATGGGGGGAAACTAAAAGCGATGCACAAAGGGCCCGTCCTTAAGGCCTAGGTGCATCGGGGCTGCAGGGCCCTGGATCCGCCCCCTACTCTACTCTACTCTCTACCTGTTTATGTTTGTGTTTGTTCAAATATATATTACTACAGCTTCAATCCATTAATCTATTCCTTTCTGTTTATGATATTATTGTAGTCTGTTATGTGCAGAAACATTAATAAGGTCTTCACTGGCACACCAAAAACTTGCTGGGAAAGCAAAATTTTATTATTTTATTTAAAAAAAATATTCACAAACTTAGTAATAAAATGTTATATTGCATGTGGGTTCGTGTGGATTGGAATGAAAGTTACGTTCCTGTATGCAAACAGTTTTCTTCTTCATGTGTGGCAGACTTAAAAAGGGTTGCCATCCCTGAACTGTAAAGTACTGTCTCATTTCTTTGATACATCCAAACATGTTTCAAGTGCAAATAAATTCTTACTTTGCAAAGTGATCTGTCACAGTAAACAATTTTGCCTTGTAAGATGTCTTCTCGTGTCTTGTGTGGATCATGTTTCTTGAAACACCTGATGCAAGAAGCGGTGCTAAAGCCTCCATGAGCTTCTACTAATTTCTCTTCTGGTATGCCACTCACTTCCAAACATAAAACAACATTAAAGTTATAAGTTTTTATGCTACTTACAGTACCATTTCACATATCTTTCATTTATATACGAAGAATTTTTCTTCTGACTTTGTAGTGCCTATATGCAACCCTTTCCATTGTATTTGGGTACATTTAACTTTTTAACTTCTTTTTTAGTGCTGGTATATACATTTAACCCTTAAAAGCCCGAATTAAATCCCATCTGCTATTTGCTGGCATTATTAGGAGCTCACCATTTTCTCCACGTTAGCAGGATAAGGGTTAAATTATTAAC
>Ga0268261_10004785_pt1 | contig 10194 bp, 4 predicted proteins | sample TergutNc150P1_FD_190353 | JGI IMG/M metagenome (GOLD analysis project Ga0268261, IMG submission 190353) | Nasutitermes corniger P1 segment gut microbial community from laboratory colony in Florida, USA - Nc150 P1 (SPAdes) (version 2) | ecosystem: Host-associated > Arthropoda: Insects > Digestive... | reverse complement strand
CATTTGGCAGATGTCCTGTTTGATGTTATCCTCCCATCTGTACTTGGGTCTTCCTTGTGATCTTTTGGTTAGAGGTTTCCAATTAAATATCTTCTTAACTTTTTCTGCTATCTGGCATCCTCTGTACGTGACAAAACCAACTTGATCTTTGAGCTTTAATGTGATGAATTATATTTTTATGTTTTACCAACTTATCTAATTCTTCATTGGTTTTTACTCTCCATATTTGGGTTTCTTTTGTGGGCCCAAATATTCTTCTTAAACACATTGTATACACAACAGCACAATTTCTATCCGCCCTACATGTTCGGCGATTACATCGCCATTATCAGGGGGTATAACGGACGACTTTCCACGTAAAATAAGAACAAAATCACGCCAGTCAAACACGACTTACTTTAATAAGTGGCACACTGAATTACTACGTGTTTCTATTCCGAGGGAATCATCACCGGGCAGTTCATACTGAACATTTAAAGCACATCAGTTCCTCATGTTTTCCCCCTTAGAACTGATGTTTAAAGTGTTTTGTATGAATGGCCTGATGGTGAGTTCTTGGAACTCGAAACATGTAGCAGTGGGCAGTGCCAGTTATTGAATTGAGTTATGTGTGACGTGTTTATTTTGTTTTACGTGAACATTGTAACAACAGGATGACGCAGCGTAAGTTTGCTGTAACACAAAATTATTTACATGTTAAAAGTAATATACAATTGCGGTAATAATGTACATTTGTATTTTAGTGATATCCGCAGCAGTGTTTGTGTGATGTCAGATAATGCAGTAAAACAGTAAAAAATGCAATTATGAACACAACCAACAAGATGCAACTATATAGGTGACCAGTCGGCAGCAAAATGGGTGAATACTACCAGACACTGTAAATACAGTCAAGTGCTCCTGACGATGAGCGAAAACTTCGCCCGAAACATGTAGAGATGACAAAGAAAAATAAATAAACCTATATATTTGCATCTTGTTGGTTGTGTTCATAATTGTGTCACGATGCACGGATTCATGAACGTCACAGTAAAATGCATATGCATCGTTGACGCCCAATGGCAATTTTACGTACGACCAGTTTCGATATTCACATTTTCTCCATTTTGTCTACAGGTTGCATTCTTACGTTGTGTGTATGTCTCAGAACAAAGAGAGAATTTTCCTTGTATAAAAGTAAGTGATTGGTTTTTTACCGAAAAGGAACGTGTTTATTGCGTGGTGCGCGTTGAATATTTGAATAAAATTCAAGTTTATCTCAGTTTTAAAAGGTTAAAAGTCTATTTGTAATAAGACTACTGTTGTAGGATTCGCTGCGGCGTGCAAGTATCTGAAATTGCTTTTGATCCATAATGGATCTGCCCTGTCAATACATTCATCTTATTTACTGAGATCATAAGTTAGGTATATATTATCATGAAGTCTAAAAAAAATTGGTATGCTCTGTCAGGCCATGGCCGCTAGTTTTTACGTCACTACGTCTTTAAGGGCCGAAAGAAATGAATTGAACCCATTTATGAACACATTTATTTATTAACACACTTGATTTATGAACATATTTATTGTTCGCTACTTAGCATCAGTCTATTGAGTACAGGTCTGTGATACGAGAAGTACGATACATATGGTAAAGTCTGTATGAAAATATTTCTAGTGAATGTTAGATCCATGCACGTATTGCCCAGAGTTGTAGACGCGGAACTAATGCAGTCAAAATTGAATTTGTATTTAATAAAGTTCACAATTGATTTGTTGTGCATAATGCCCATGTTGAAGTTTCCGCACAGTAGAATCGGAGTCTCGCTGTCGGGTTTCATGTTCGGAAAGATCAGTCTAATGGCTTTCGAGTAATCGCCGAGCATTTGAAACATGAATTACTCGTTTGCTTCTTGGGGCACGTTGGGATGGATGTAAACGGCTCCTAGTATGAATTTCGTTTGTTTTTGTTTGTACTTTCTCCACATGTAGCGGGACATTTCGAAATTTTATCCGATTTTTTTTCACGAAGTCCTACACAATTCGCACAAATATGACAGATTCAGTATTTTATTCCACGAAGTATTATTTGAGAGACTGCGTCGATTGACACCCAGATCAGGGCGACGGGACCACGCGACTGCGAGCTATGGCCTCTCTAAGTTGACTGTCATGGCGATTTCGACCTTAAAATAGCGACGCTTGAGGAGGGGCGCGGGAGATGGGGCTCGCTGCGACTGCGCACAACAAACTTTAATCCTTGCTTATCCAATGATATCAAACAGGCCCGGATCGAACGATGACATGGAAATTTTTTCGGAACAAATTGGAACTGATTTCGTGACGCTCAAGTTTCCGAACATGCGTGTTACCCGGTACCGATTTTAAAGACATATTCGCGTCAACAAAATAAATTACATACCCTTTATTGCGTGATGTAGTTGCCAGTGTTAGTTAATACTTATTGCTAGCCTCGTTAAATGGACGCATTATAAAAAGTATTGTTAATTTCATGAATGATGTGGGGTAGTAAATGTTCCAGTGATTATTTTAAACCCACTCACATGTGTAATAGTAGTGTGGTTTTCATCCACGTGCTTTTACGTTCTGTGTGATGTGGAACTTGAGGCGTTCGGGCTTTGGCCGCGTTGGATGCCGTGGCTGCGGCAAAGTTTCGGTGTGCGCACAGTTGCCATGTTGAAGGTGAGGAGAGCGGCTGCAGGTGCGTCACGGAGTTGAAATTGCTTCAACTGTACGAGGCTGTCACCTTCCGAAAGCAAAGTTAGATACTCAGTATTGTAATTTTTTTGCTTGCGTTGTTGTCTGTGATGATTAGTAGCCTCAGGCAGGGGTACACAAATCTGGGACGCTAGGTCATTTTGACAAAATTTTGTACGTTGGTGCCAAATACTGTCCGTCCTCAGTATGGAACTTGCTTCATGTCACCCATCTGGCACCTAGAGTTTTAAGGTTGCTCCTATAGTTTGAAAAATTTGTGCACCCCTGTCGTCATATATACGAGTAGTTGATGATGAGGTGTCGTTGGTTTGTTTTCTGACTTACTAATCCTGGAAATAACAAGCGACTGTTGCAGAGCTCTTCAGAACTTACACGACATTGTTGCTTGTGTGTACATTATGTGTGCTTACCCAGACAAACGGACACACACACACACACACACACACACACACGAGTTTGACGTTCATGAATCCGTGCATCGTGATAGAATTGTAAAAATGACCAACAAGATGCACTATATAAAATTATTATTCCAAGTGTGCTCTACATGTTTCGGACGATGTTTTCGCTCATTATCAGGAACAATTCACTGTATTTACAGTATCTGGTAGTGTTCACCCAAGCTGCTGCCTGCTGGTATCAGGGATGAGTTGAAACTGATCCAAGATACCGGCCGGCCGTAGCTTGTTTGAACGCTACCAGATTCTGTAAATAGTCAAGTGCTCCTGATGATGGGCGAAAACATCGCCCGAAACATGTAGAGCAGACTTGGAATAATAAATTAATCTATATAGTGCATCTTAATTGGACTTGGAATTGAGGAAGAAGCTAGTGAAGTGCTACGTTTGGAGCGTAGCTTTATATGGTGCTGAAACACTGACGCTTCGGGCAGTAGATCACAAGCACCTGGAAAGTTTTGAAATTTGGTGCTGCAGGAGGACGGAAAAGATCAGTTGGACTGATCATGTGAGAAATGAAGATGTATTGCTTAGAGTCAGGGAGCAGAGGAATATCCTACATGAAATACGTAAACGGAATGCGAACTGGATTGGTCACATTTTTCGTTGAAACTGCCTTCTACAACGGGTTACCGAAGGAAAGATGGAAGAGGGGGATAGAAGTGACAGGAAGACAAGGAAGAAGACGTAGGAAGCACTATGTGGAGAGCTCGCTTTGGAAGAGGCTTTGGACTTGTCGTAAGACAGACTACTAAATAATGAATGAATAGTGCATCTTGTTGGTCATTTTCACAATTACACGCACGAGTATCGGCCTATGCTCTTTATAACTAAGTGCTTTCGGTAGCTTGCTCAAAGGCCACCTTCCTGTAGGAGCGAAGCTATCCACCGATGATGTCTTCTTGTCTGCGTTATCTGTTTCAATTCTTTGGAACAATTATACCCAATTTTCAAAACTTTTGAACAGTTATACCCAATTTTTGTAAACGTATATACTTACGTCATATGTGACAGCGTTTTAAAACAAGTTTCCGATCAGATACCAACTATTTGTATTAGCCAATAGGTATTGAAGTTAATGACGATTTTGAGACTTTATGTAAGGATCTTATTGGAGCCACTTGGCGTTAGCTACAGAGGGCGGGTTTCAGTACTGGTTGCTGAGTATAGCAGTTGGAATGTTGTCGTTACCATGTCTTTGGATGGAGTGAAAGAACCTTTCGCTTTTGTACTTACAGTGAATTCTAGAAGCCGGAGCGTGAGGCGGACCTTTGGGTAAGATGGCGTGTTCTGAATATACACTTGTAATTTGTGACAGCTTGTGTTTGTACCTGCCGTTTCTTTAGCTTTCATTCCTTTTCCTATGACAATACAGTTTTTTTTATGTTAAGATGTTAGTATGCGTGATTGCAGGCTTCCGCCGAGAAGTAGATGAGAACTGCGCTCTTCAGGGTTACGCAGCGATTAGTGGTAATTTCTTACGGACGTTTTGGTACTGTTAAGGTAGTATTTTTTGCTGAATGACTAGCGTTTCGCCCATACGACGTTTGTACTCTTCGAATCTGAGACACCGATTTTTCTTGAACAACTTAACGTAGTCGGGATTGGTTCTAGTGAAAATTGTGCACAGTGGTAGGTCAATATGTGGTGGCACGCGGTGGCGCAGTTGGTTGAGGCACTGCGCTGCAAGCCGGTAGGTCTCGGGTTCGATTCTCGTTGGTGTCATTGTAATTTCTCATTGACATTATCCTTCCGGCCGCACTATGGTTAAGCCTCTAACAGAAATGAGTACCAGGAATATTTCCTGGGATGTAAAGGCGGCCGGTGCGTAGGGCTGACAACTTTACCACCTTCATGTGCCGAGTGTCTTGAAATCTGGGAACCTCAACCTCCTGGAACCCTCAGGGCTTGACCAGGTCTGTAATTTGATTGCTTACCTTACGTAGTAGATCAATATGTAGTTACTGGTGTTTAGTTCCGCCAGTGTACGATATTGGTAGAAGAATCTGAAGAAAATGTAGAAAGATATTTTCGGAAATGGCGCTATGAGTACGATGTTAATGTGTTGGTGGATTTTGGAGTAGGAACGAAAATTAGTGTGGGGAATAGTATGTTACGTAATGTTTCAAATGCCGTGTGTAGCACCAGCTCCACGGCGCCCAAACGCGGTTGTGTAGTGCCGCATGTGTAATGTGTTATTGTTTTTCCCGACACAAAATTTAGGAATAAAGAAAATAATTTTAATAGCTTACTGCGTGTTTTTTCCCTGAAAGTTGTACTTTATTCATGTTTCAAGGCGACAGCACGAGAAACGCGAAGACCACTTTTTTCCTAGTTTATTTGACCACGATTTCATTGTGTAAGACGTAAGTCGTCGATGGTAGGTCGATTGGTGACTGGCGATTTAGAAATAATTTTGAATATTGTGCCGTAATCGGTGTATTTTCCCGTGGTTTTTCTGGAGGGCTTGAGGAAAACTACACAAAACAAGATAACCGCTTTCCCGGCGGGGATTCGAGCCGGCCACCTCCCGAAAAGTCTAGAGCGGTACGTTAAACCATGCTGCTTCGTAAAACACCGTCGTCCGCCAACGAAACATCGAACTAGAGTGTACGCATGCTGTTAACGAAAATGCACGTTGGAGAGAGGTGAAAGCCTTTGGCCGTTTTGCCGTAATTCGGAATGAAGCAGGCACTTCTCGATATTAATCAGACAGTAAACATGTCTGTGACTAAACTGTTGTGTCATGGCGAGTAGAACGAGTTGGGATAGCGCAGTCTGTGTAGTGCCTATGCCATTGTTTCTGAACCTTTGTGAGATAGCGGTCCGGTAAATTCTTTTTTCATAAGACGAGAGCCCGGTCCCAACAAATGTACTCGTAAATAGCTCTCCATTTTTTTAAGTTTATACATTTATGGCCCGCCAGGGTTACCACCAAAATATCCCTTGCGGCGCCACGACACAACCTTGGCAGTGTCTGTAGGATGGGGGTTCCGGAGAGGTGGGGGATAAAGTGACCTACTGCCTGAACTAACTCGCTACGCAACCTCTACCATACAAAGGAAACACCAGCCCGTATTACAAGTTACACTTTACTACCAATAATGAAATAAATATGAATACAAGAAGGCAATGAAATAAAGTAAAATTAAATGAATGAAATTAAATACAAAAGAAACAAAAGAAGCTGCATACCTAGTAAATTACCAAAACAAATACTAATCTATTCTAGGGTGAGATAGGGGTAGCCAGTCCTTGGTGCTGAATTAAAACAACGGTAAACAGTAATCAGGAATTAATCAGTAAACAAAACTGTAAGCAGAAAACAGGAAACAGAAACCGGCAATGCACTTACGCTCGCGCCGAGTACGTGTCCAGATAGCGATGATCCCACTCGTGCGCCGTGTTCACATCACGACCCTTCAGGAACTCCGCCCTGGCCAGAACGCAAGGGAACAGCCAGTGTAAAACTTTCAAATTCCCAAGGCCTCACAGACAAAAGAGTAGGAACCGGCGGTGAACGAATCGAGGTCGCGATCGAACTGACCCTCCAACGGTTGCCAAATCACCCACACAACTTACAAATATTTCCATGGGCACAATATTGCCCCCTCGCGACATGGAAATCATACCTCTTACAGGTGGTATTTCCATTCAATCCCCAAACTAATCTTCGCAGAACGCTGGCCTGGCTACAGCCTTACCCCGGGTCAACCTTATAATCTACATTATAATTTAATCTACATATTATGGAAGGCGGGTATTTCGGGAAGGAACCACATACAGTTCGGTATTTCAAACACACGCGTGGTAACACATTCACAACAAAGTCTCCAGTTGATGGCACAATATGAAAACAGCATATCATTATGTAGTGACTTAAGTTCGTTCACAAACGCTTGTTAGTTGCTCTAAGCATGATGTTCGCGGTGTTCTGCTCCCTGTCATCTGCTGCTAATTGTCCATTCGTGTAACTTCCACCTCTCACTGGTTGCGGCTTTTAATATAAACAGCGAGGATGCCTCCAGGGTCTCCTCGGGGTAACTCAGTTTCCAGAAGTAGTACTGCATACCCGTTAGGGGCAAAATCAGACATGGTTTCCGGATTGTGACACCAGTCACAACCCTTTCATTTATTGCCCTTCCTGCAGCATACTGGCTCCATAGTCTCACCAAAGGCACTGCTTCACAGCCCTGGATCTTCTCCGCCAGTAATGATGAGAAGCCAGGCAGTTTATAACCCGACTACCGAACACCCTAACGTCTGACGGTGGTTGTGGCAATTCTTGATGTGACATGCAGAAGACACATCAGCACATCCTTTCTGCCAAGATGAGGTGTGGCGGCAGGCATCCATCTCTCTCAACGTGCAACCTTTCTGAGACAAACTTCTACCTCAGAGCTCAGCCATAGTCAAAATAATCATAACCGGGAGAATCAGTTTCATCACCAGGGACTACACCTACAGTCTTCACTGCTCGCTGGTCTTCCGCACTGGACAATTTAAGTGACTGATTATCCAGTGTCGAAGGGTTGACTAGAACATCTCTGCTGGATTTGTAATATCTTCAAATTCCATTGGCGATCTCGGTATACGACGGGCATCCCCATCATCTTGTTCACTTCTGGGGCATCCAACACTCATCGGACACTCTCTTCCCGTTCTGGGTCGGTTGACACCACTGCTTCCGAATACGATGCCCGAAATAAATTATACTGCTGAATTTCACCCATTTCAAAGGACATGCTGTACACAGTTTTAGCCATCGGCGGTAATGTAGGTGTCGTATTCCCCATTGGTGGCTGGGGCGGCTCCGGAGTACACCCTATGGAACATCTAACTCAAAACATATTTCAAACTTGTGGTGTTTCCCGTTCTCCGCTAACCTCGAACAGAGCGACAGACGAGTGTAGACTATGGATCGAAAAGAGCGCCTTAAATGCTCACACATGCCTACGGAGTAAATTTGAAAGAATCGCCAAGCTTTAATACAGTAACTACTAAAACAAAATCCAAACAAAACCAAATAAATAAGTTTTAAATATCTTTCAAAACCTGCCATCGTCCGTGAGATGACATTGCCGGTTTTTAACTACAAAAAGAGTACAATAGACTGGCTCGATGTAAGGGAATACACCTAATTGTCACCACTTTAGTTGGTCAAGGCATATCCTACACAACTATTACTTATTAATTGTTACTGTCATTTCAGTGCATGCATCTCAATCAGATGCTGGGCTGATCGCATAATACAGACATCATAACTCATTGATAATCATCACATATCTCAAGGTAGTACGAAGCCACTCCCTGCCTTCTCCCATTGATACAACCGATAAATTGGGGGGAGACGCATATCTCTTTCGTCCAAATCCTGCCAAATTCCTTCCCGTAAAGTAACACTCTGGTTAGCAAATATAAACAATTTTCAAAATACATCCTGCACAAAAAATCAAATAAAACCATAATTGTATTATGAGCCTAAACGTTTCTTCCCGGACGGGGTCACAAGTTGTACCTACGCGTACTCTAACTTCTCACCCGCGTTGGTAACACCAACTTCGAGGGGCTCGCTAGTGTTTGGCTCTGTGTCTACCAACTCGGTGCATAATGTCTCTGATACACTTCCTCCTTTTTCCTCACTTAATTGGGGCTATCGCCTGCGTCCCTGTGATATTCACCTGTCTGGGTTCCCACAGGGTATTTTGACAATGCACCGCTGCCCTCCTGTACTTCAGCATCTCCACAGCTGGAAGGTCGTGTGCGGGAAGGGTCAGTGTTCGCGGTCAGTCTTGGGTCAAATTATCTGTCATGTCTTTCTCAGTCGCACCTGAATGCGGTGTCTGAGTCCGGTCTAGGCTATATGGTGCCATACGTCACTAACGTCTCAAGTTTGTCCTCTACCCTCTTGCGCGTATTCCGTTGCTTGGTCTTCGGTCGTATGGCGGTCTGTCGAAAACACCTCATCTTTTTAACATTAACAACTATTTCTTTAGTCCTCAACAATTTAACCAAGTAATTTAGATCGGACAAGCGCCGAATCACCTCGTAAGGCCCTTCCCACCTAATTCTAAATTTCCGCGCATTTCTGTCTGCTGTTCACATCTCCTTCAGATATACCATATCTCCTTGCTGGAAAGTAACCAGCTTTGTCCCTATGTTGTAATATTCCTGCCTTTCTCTACCAATTCTGTTCTTTTCTGTAACTACCTGATAAACTTCCTTAAGACGATCGACCAACGTTTCCAAATGGTGCTGTATTGAATCCCGGCGACTAGCGCAATATTTGTCACAAATTTCTCGGGTGTTAAATCGTTTTCTGTTGGGAATCCATATCTCCATCCCATACAATAAGTAGAAGGGGCTGTACGTGGTGGTGGAGTGGTGCACTGCGCGGTGAGACATTAAAGCGTAGTTGGCAAATTCGTCCCAATCATTCCCTTATTTTTGACATAGTGACTCATACTCTGGTTGAGTCCCAGATGGAACTTTTTTACCTTTCCTTGCATCTGGGGATTAAATGATGTCGAATTAATCCTTCTGACCTGCAGGAGTTTGCACATTTCCTGGAAACGTTCGGACATGAAATTTGTTCCTCTATCCGAAGCGATGGTTCCAGGGCAACCCAGCCTCGAGAAAATCTCCGTAACCAAGGCTCCAGCCACCGTGCATCTTGCCGCGGAAGGGGAATCACTTCCGGGTATCCACTAAAATGATCGATAAACGTAAGCAGGTATCGATTTCCTCGCTTCGTTTCCGGATAGGGTACACAACTATCCAGAGATGTTAGTTCGAATGGGCAGCTTATCTCCCGTAATTCTCGTAGAGGAGCGGTTGGATTCTTCCCAACTTTAAGCTTGGAACATGACATTCCTTTACATATTCCTCCATATCCCTGTTCCCTGAGATGTAACTCGTAATTTGTCTGTGTTCTGCTGGGACGTAAGCTGTGATGAAGTTTCGATGTAACCAAATCCCAAGTATTCCCCTGATTAATTGTTTTATAAGTTGGTATAGCGGT
>Ga0268261_10004784_pt1 | contig 10195 bp, 6 predicted proteins | sample TergutNc150P1_FD_190353 | JGI IMG/M metagenome (GOLD analysis project Ga0268261, IMG submission 190353) | Nasutitermes corniger P1 segment gut microbial community from laboratory colony in Florida, USA - Nc150 P1 (SPAdes) (version 2) | ecosystem: Host-associated > Arthropoda: Insects > Digestive... | reverse complement strand
AATATGTTTTTTCCCCGTAAAAGTAAAACTTTTGCCATTTTGTACATTCCTGCTACTCTCTCTTTCTTACTCATGGAGCCGAATAGTATATTTCTGTCACTCTGACAGAAAAAGCGCCTCACACGTACCGAAGACAAATTTTAGGTTTGTATATTTTCACATTCAAGTTTCAGGGTAGGAGAAGTGAAGGCTAAGAAATTGAAACAGAAAGGTAATAAGTATCCTCCCAAATTAGTGGGCTTATAAATTGTTTCGTGTCTGTAATTTTCTGAGTTTGAATTCATATATACTACTAAAATGCACACTTGAGTGCAGTGTACCTAATTCTTCGTCATCTCCTTGCAGAAAGGCATACTGGGTAAAGAAAGCATTTCCTTCTCTCGTCGCATCGACTGCCCTGCATCACACACACCTTATGTTTCGGACAGCGAAAGCCGCGACATAATCGCTCATCCCCTGCTTTCAAATGCCATTGTTATTATGTTAACAAAGCTTAACAACACATCAGTTCAATTAAAACTAATCAGGCTTTACTTCTAACTAGCCATCGACCAGATGTTATTTGACCATCGGAACATTTCAGGTTCAAAACAGATTTACAAATAATATTTATATGAAAAAATTTGGTTTAAAATTTATGGCAATACACTTTGTATTCTTAATAAAAGAAACAGTGTAAATCCTTTTTATACTAGAACCCGATTCTGAAGTAAATCACAGGTTATGTGGAATGGATAACCACATGTGATGTAATGTTTTTAGGAAAAAATAAAGTGTACCAAGAGGAATTAGCCATACTTTAGCAGCACCTACCTTAAGTTACAAGGTAGTTATTGGTCACCATCATCTCAAATATTTATTTATTTTTTTGCATTTTTGTGTAAGTTTGTTTCTTTGTCGTCGTCCCCAAAAAATTCAGGAGGAAATAATAAAAATTACTACTACTTCAAAGCAGATATTACTTTTTTATCAACTTAATTACGATATGTTTGATTAGTTTTAACGTTTTGTACTGACATCCATATTGTAACACCCAAGCATCGTGATATACTTCAAGTAGTTATTTTGTTTTATTTACTTTAGAGGCCTGAAGATGTCTACAGGGTGTTTGAAACACGTACCGTGTAACTCGCCTGATAAAACGTAAAAAAGAGTTGCGTTTATGGTGATTAATAACTACCCTGTAATATATATATATATATATATATATATATATATATATATAAAACACAGCTAGATATTTAAGGTAAAAAAGAATATTAGGTTAATTTGCAGTGATAAAACCAAGCATAGCCACACCCGAATTTGAAAGGTTACGCAGATAATTATAAGATAAAAACTCGGTCTTCTTACGATTACACATACTGTATGCAAGTAACTTGTATTATCCGGACACTGCCAAACTTTGCCTTAAGTCAGTTGCCAAGCCACGCCATAGGCAGGCCATTTGGAACAGTAATCACGCTGTTTGTGAAAATACTGCAACATTTCTACCTGAATTAACGCATTTGTGTTATTTAGAGTTTGATGAGTAAATATGGAAAATGTGAGCACTTGAAAGACCTGGGCATAGACGTGACCAGAGTATTAAAATATGGTGCGGGTGCGGGTGTAGCTGCACTGGATTTCTCTAGACTTGGACACTACGTGTGACGTGCTGCGCTGAATATACATTAGCCTTACTGATTCCATAGACTTTAGATAATATCGTGACTACTGGGGAATCTTATTAGCTTCCCAAAAATGACTTCGTTGCTTGGCATTAGTTATTTAATTAGATAGCGTCTAGTTGACGGCGCGGTAAATGTTCAACTTGTGTAGATAGATGTACAATTCATTTTCGTTCAAAAGTTTGAAACCGTGTAGGGTTTCATATGGAATAATTCATTTATAATTCAGTTTTCAACAAAAAGTCATATAAAATTTATGTTTTAAAACTTTGCTGGTCTCAGAGGGGGTTTTTTTTTTTGCGTATTAGTGTTGTTTCTGTTTGAACGTACTGTAACATTTAGCACACAGTGTGTGTCTTACATCGTCGAGGTGCCCCGCTGGCTGTCATCAAAAGATAAGCCGTTAGCAACAGAGCCAACACGACCGCAGGGTTTACTGTTTGGTGAGATGTACGAGTGGTATTCTGTACTCACGTAGAGTGAAATTAGTATTAATCTCATAACTATAAATTTGTCTATATTTATTGTTACTATAACATGAAATTTTAGTATGTCGTGCATTAAATGTTTTACTTATGTACTGTATATAAAATATGTTTGTATATATATATATATATATATACTCTGATATATGTTAGGTACGGTTAAAGGCAAAATTGTTTAGGGTTTGCAAGTCCGTGCGTCATCATACTTTCAACTGAGTCAACCAACAAGATGCAGCAACTTCTCAAGTTTATAGCTTGTCGTTTAAATACAGCTCAACATGTTTCGGGCATCCTCATGCCCATCATCAGGAGCTACAACAACTTGCAGTAGCAGCCTCTGGTTTACCGTCGGAGCTTGGTGATAGCAGTGCTGTTGGTCGTGGTCGGGCCGGTCGGTCCGACCACGACCAACAGCATCTATGCCCCCGGCGGGATTCAAACCCAAAATCTCAGCATACGAGCAGACGCAGACCTACGCCTTAGGCCGCGCGGCCACTAGGACCGGCGAACAATTGCAGTCACACCTCCTATAACATTATTTAGTGTATTCTAACAATGAATGTTTCCTAAATATAATGTGTGTGTACGCAGACAGGCCTGTACGTAATATGCACAATGCAAGCGAAATACGAAATCTGTTCTACGAACTTTCAGATGAGACATCTACGTTGTGTTGTATAGAATTATAAATATAAGCAATATATAGTCAAACGCAACTCACTAATTTTATTAAGCTGTATATCTTACATTGTTTCATTCAACGACATGTTTCGGCTCTAGTTATGAGCCATCTTCAGGTTGATTACGTTTCTTAGTAAGGTAAAATATACAATTAGCAATGCTATTGTTATTGTTACCTATGAGATCTCGTATAACATAAAAATTTAACATTGATTCCACTTGATGATTGGTTCCACTGTATAGCAGTATTAAAATTAAGTTAGTGGAAGTTAATTATATAGAATACTAAAATTACAGGATATTATAATCATGGAATGTGGTGTGGGTACTAAATATTATTACATTCAGCTGTGTTTATGGATTCTTCATTGATGCAGTGGTTTTTTGTGACGATGTAACATAAGTCTGTGGAAGTTATCGGAAGTTTGTTGACCTTCTGTGTCAGCACCTCATATACACGTAGTAAACATTATGTTTTAAAAAATTTGGGTGTTTTCAATTTACTGTGTGTCATAGGTGATATTTTGTTACATACGTTTTGGTCGTTGGTAGTTGATGTATATACTCGGTATTTAATAGAGGATAACTGTATTAAAACATTGTTTAATACAGTTAATACAGCTATCCTCTATTAAATAACGAGTATATACATCAATTATAATACCCTGTAATTTTAATATTCTATATAATTAACTTCCACTAGCTTAATTTTAATATTGCTATACAGTGGAATAAATGTTAAAATTTTTATGTTATATGAGATCTCGTAGGTAACAATAACAATAACATTGCTAGTTATATATATTACTAAGAAAAGTAATCAGCCTGAAGATGGCACATACCTAGAGCCGAAACATGTCGTTGAACGAAATAATGTAAGAAATACACCTGAATAAAACCATTAATTGAGTTGTGCTTGACTGTTTATTGCTTATATTTATATATTTATAATTCTGTTTTACGATTGCATTTATTATAATTGATGAAATTGAAAACAGGTTAAAATTTGTAGTAGTGTCTCCGATATATTGAATGTCGTTTTGCATGTTAAATAGGGGACACGTGCAAAATAACCATATATAACATTAATTTTCCACAATAAAGTGCAGAGATAATTTCAAGCTAAAGACCGCATTCTGTCAACCCAGTGTACCTGTGTGTTCAGAATAATTCTCACATTAAATAGAGACTTGTCACTTATGACATATTCGCCAGTTTCTATTTCTAATGAAGCAAAATCCGTTCTCATTGAGCTACGAAATGAATTTTCATGTAAACATATATATATATATATATGTTTTCGAGTAAAAAAGTTAAGAAGAATGAGTTGGGCGGTCCATGTAAACTTTATGAGGGAGAGGTGAGGTGCATTCAAGGTTTTGTTGGGGAAACATGAAGGAACGAGACTATTTGGAAGATGTGGGCATAGATGGAAGAATAATAATATTAAAATGGTTTCTCAATAAGTGGGACGGGGAATGGACTGAATTGATCTGGCTCAGGACAGATACAGATGGTGGACTGTTGTGAATGCGGGAATGAATCTTTGGGTTCCACATAATGTGAGGAATTTTGTTACTATCTGAGGACATGTTGGCTGCTCAAGAAAGACTCTTTTCTGTGGATATATATATAAGTACATTTATTGTGTCGTCAGACGGTTAAGTTCTTTTGTAGAGTCTAATCTTACATAGTGTCGATTAATGGCATTATAGTAATTAAGAAATTAAGAAGGATGTTGGAGTCAACAATTTTACGAAAACCTTAATTATTTGTACTCTCTGCTTCATATCGTCAGGATGGTAACGTCAGGTAGGATGTGATCTCTCGTGGGAGAGCAGCTGAGGGGAAAAAGAGACTGCTTGGAGGTCTGGGAGTAGAAAGTGAACAATATTAAAGCGGAACTTACACAAATATGAGGGAAGGGTTATTGACTGTATTGGTCTGGTTCAGGGTTGGGATTACTGGCTGACTCTTGTGAACACGGTAATAAACATACGGGCACTGTAATATAAGGATAAGTTGGTATATTAGCTGAGTAAGTGTGAGCTGCTCATGGATTTAGAAGAAGGAAGCGACCGTGTCCCAATTTAAGATCCTGTTCCAGGATTTGGTTAAGACTACTAAAAAAACAGAACAGTTTTAGTTATTGTAGTTAGTGAATGTGTATATATATATATATTACATTTCAGCAGTTTTGTATTTCAAGTACCTTCAGCAATACTAATTAATTTACTAAGTAATTAATGTTATGGATATAAAATATGTTTTGCATTTGTTGCTACCGGCAACGGGAACATGAAATTAACTGACGTAACCGCAGCTTATTTGGAGATCCTTCATGTGATTTGATAATTAGTACCCATTATGTGCACAGTGTGATTCAAAATTCTGTGCCGATTACGTTGACTTATTTGGTGAAAACAAGCGCCATGAAGAAAGAATTCAAGGAATAATTCATGAGGCCTATTTTTATATTTTAAACACTTCCTGGTTTACAAATCGTGTGACTCTATAACCCAGCATGATATGCGATTTAGCTTGTGGATTAATGTGCTCCCCTCGTTCGTCTGCTCGAATCTTTGCGGATTCAAATTTTATGGACAACTTATTATTATTATTATTATTATTATTATTATTATTATTATTATTAAATCTGTGAAAGAAATTCTTGTTTGATACAGAAATCGTGTACGTAATTTTATCCATTATCATCTCAACAACTCACATCGCCATGTCTGCAGTTACATGGCTTTCTAAACAATACTTCGTTACGTGTTTAGGGCATGTTCATGATCTGTATCCGTACAGACTTGTTTAGGCTCAGCTGTAATGGCTCCTTAGTTACATATAAATACAATTTTCAAGCAGAAGAAATGCTTCTCTCTACGTTTTACGAGCCAATTATTCTGACAAAAGTTGTATTTTTATCCAACAACTGCTCTCATATATCATTGTACCATTAAATTAAGGTGGCGGTGGTGTCTTTCTGACTTTCTTAAGATTGAGCACCCGCTACTTTGTTAAAACCGACTGTAGGTCATTAAAATACATACTCCTTAGATGGTATGTTACAACACTGAGTCTTTGCTAGTCTTCTTGATGTCATGCTGTTCACAGTCAAGAAGTAAATTCCCTCACATATGAAACACATGCCCGTACAAAAAAAAATGCTGTCATATATTTGCTTTTCCGGAAGGAAAAAAAGAGAGAATGAAGACGTATTTACAGCTAGTATGGTGGTTGTCCTATATATAATCGCAAATTTGTCTGAGTAAGTATACAGACTTACCCGAAAAGATTACAGTGTGTATATAAAACTGTACGCATATTATACGTTTAAAGAGGACGAAATTAATTCGAGTAGAAGTTCTACGTAGTATGCAGTCTTGTCAAAGGAAAGGTCAGAATCTTATATATAAAGCTGAAATTGTTTTTTGTTCGTTTTTGTTTGTTTGTTTTTACCTTATACAAAATCCACATTTCTGAACCAATCTGAACCAAACTTTGCACACACTCCCCCTTCGTCTGGAAGAGACCGTAGGGTATGTATGGTCCGAAAACGTTTGACCCTTTTCTACCTTTTTGACCCTCTTCATAGGGAGCGATTGCAGAATCTTGGGCACAACATGGCTGCCGGCGCAAGACACTTTCGCCACAGCGTTATATCCATGATTCGTGCGGGTGTTAGCGTGACGTCACATTGTAGCAGACGACACTTGCCCAGAGTCATCCGCGGCAGCGTTATATCCGTGATTCTTGCAGGTGTTGGTGTCACGTCACGGAAATGACGTAGTAACAGGCGACACTTTCCCAGAGTCATCCGCGACAGCGTTATATCCGTGATTCTTGCAGGTGTTGATGTCACGTCACGGAAATGACGTAGTAGCGGACGACACTTTCCCAGAGTCATCTGCGACAGCGTTATATCCGTGATTCTTGTAGGTGTTAGTGTGACATCACGGAAAGGACGTTGTAGCGGGCGACACTCGCGCGTTCTTACTGGAAGTGTCGTGCACTATGGGCAATGCATAAAAAACGCCGTGAAGTGAACGGAATGCATATGTGTAAAAATGGAAACGTTATGAGACAGGATGCAAGTGAATAAGGAATTGCAATTGCAATTATTACAATAATAACGTGCAACCTATCTGCCCATGTTTTACAGTGACACATTTTCACAAATTATTCAGTCCTTTTTGGTTACCTAAGGGAAAAATGCTATCGGGTTTCGCCATTCGTCATCCCGGGCAACGCCGGGTATCCCAGCTTGTATGTTATACAAGACATGTCCTGAGACCTCTGTTTTCTGATATATACCTCGTACGTCACTGTCAAATGGTGTGACGTATTAAATTATTAAACCATAACTGCCTCGTAGTTGCGAAAGACGTTCAAAAGGCCTCCCTTCATTTCAACACAAACGACAGTGTAGCGCACGACACTCTCTCCAACATGCCTTAATTCACTGACCTAGTTCATTTGTCGGAGCTGCCATAAGTTCGGCCGCGGTATCTTTAATAGTGGCGGGAAAGACTGCGTAGACGTTTTCCATCAGATGTACCGAGAGGAAAAAGTATATCAAATTTAGATTCGGCGGCCGAAAATACCTTAAAATCGGCCCTTTTACGCCCGATCGAGCTTCAAGAATGTGTCGTTTTAAACCACTGCTTTTATTTTTCTCGTCGTGTGCTGAAACTGAGTCGCGTTGAAACCACATGCTCTGCCTCACAGCTACAGGAACAACTTCCAGTAGCCCGCAGAGCAATTTACAGAGATAGAACTGCACTCCTCTGGGTCATTACGCAGCAAGAAGTGTTAATTTCTTACCGACGTTTCTGGACAACTTATCAGTCCTATCTTCAAGGGTCAAGAATACAAATTTCTCATTTACTTCGCGGCGGAAGCCTGCAACCACGCACAGTTCAGATAATTAGGATGTCGTTGGTCGGTCTTTGAGGTAGCAGTTAACGGGCCCACGAAAATGTCACCAACGATGCAAGTCCAAACTTTGAAGCTGAGCGAACTTACAATTCACATTCGCGGATTTCATGAGGATTACCTCTTGCCCAACTGTGCTTGTTGTGGGTGTTGAGCACTCGAGTAAAACACGTTTCATATGTCCACAGATTATTGTGTAGGAAGAGCCCATCTGCAGATTGTTGGTGTCGTAGCCATTAGCAAAACTGCAACCCTGGAAGACAGTCGTGTGGAAACACGCGTGGTTACTGCGAGCAGTTTCCAGTTGACAGCCATGAAGCACTTCAAGGCCCGTTGTCAAGGACAGTCTCAATTCTGGAGCAACGTCGCGTGAGCGTCTCCACGGCTGTCGTTCCACAATTTTTTCGATCATAGCGCCGTCATTCTCTAGCGTCTGTAGCGCCTGTGGGCGCCCTAGTGTAGCAGGCGTTAGGCATTCTGTCTCACAACGACGCTGCTCCAGTCGTCGAGACGCACTGGCATTGTCATAGCGCCATGCAGAACAACGTAGCGTTTATACTCTTACATCAGTCCGAGCTCGACTATTAGCGACACGGAGGAATAAGTGGATGTCGCCCTTATCGTCGTGCCTATATTTCAGGATCATTCATTTACAAATCTTTACTACTTCGAACTGCGTCTGAGAACACCCAGAAAAGTGCTGTTGTTCTAACGAGTTGCACTGCTGAGCTGTGTGTTACACCATGCTATAGTGACATGCATGTCGATAGTTGTGGAACATTTTTGAATCATTTTTCTCTAAAGCACAATCACATTACGGGGTGGAGGGGGGGGGGGTTGTGGCGAATTCATCTTTATCCTATATTTATCCCAGTTTGGACGTTAAATAGATGATTTTTTTGCCGTCTAGACAACAGACATATTGTGCCATGTAGGTGGTAATGGTAATTTACTGAGAACTCCTTTCTTTAAATAAATTATATATATTTTGTACTCCCTGGCTTGTAATAAAATTATTTGTTTATTATAGGAAGCACTCAGTAAAATGGACATAATGAAAGCAATTCCCAGCATATTTCGTAACCTCTAAATCACCTGACTACAACACAAGCACCTAAGACCACGGGACAGTAGACTTAAATACAGTGCTGGAGTTAAAATTTGGTCAACCCTTAGTGTGCATGTCTCCGTACCAAACTACAGTTAATTTGTTAGATACTGGTGGAGGGGTAAGGCTTTATCTTTGCGGAACTGCTGTCTGTAACCCGGTCTCTGTTCATCCCCTGGGTGGCAGATGAGTGAACACTGTGTGTTGCTGGAAAGAGAGGGAAAACTAAATGCTGGGAGGTAAACCAGTCCCAGTGCCACTTTGCCTACCACAAATCCCACAAAAAAACTGGCCTTAAAGGAACTCAAATTTAGACACTCTTAGTCAGAATTCGACTATTAGTACTCATGTTTGGGGCACGACGGGTTAGTTTAGTTCACCGATAATGCCCATGGTTAAAACTGTTGCGACCGGTGTTGTGTCGAAATGAAAATTATCTCAACTTGTGTCAACGAAGCTTCCCGCAGTTAAACATGAAAGTGACTGAATGACAGATTAAAACATTTTCTGCTTATAATTCTGATAAATTAGATTTGTTTTTTTATTCGGAAATAAATTTTCAAGAACTGACTGTTTCATACAATATCCCACTTAAATAACATTATCAATTATTTAAATTTCCCTGCGTCGAAGAAAGTTCATTAAATTGTATATCGATTGTGACGTTCGGAATACAGAGCTGAAATTTTGCGTCGAGCTTAGCTTTCGTTAAGAGCAAAATAAAGCTCGGTTTCGTAGATTCATATATGTTGACGATCTTCACGTATGCTGGATTATTTCCCAGCATTATATTAATGTTACACCTCGTACTGTAGGCAACACACTTGTACACGCTTGGGGCCTAACAAGTGCTGCTGTATTCATTTTAAAACCAGTTTTTCTTTAATATTTTTAAAACGTACATTATTTTTTGTTTACTAAATTTCCTGTTTTGCGTTTTTCTTTTTCTGCATTTTACAGGATCGAAGAGAAATGATATTGAATAAAATGTACTTCTGTATTGCACGTTTCCTTTCCTAAAACTTGCCACATTACGAACGCCGGTACAATATATGATTTTAACATAATCTTTTTTTTTTATTTTTTGTAACTTATTTTCATAATTCCTGATAAATCTTGCCCGCTTTTAATCAGTTTTCTGTTCTTCAGAACAGTACATTTCTTAATTGTTTTAACGCTTAAAACCCTAAATTAAATCCTATCTGCTATTTGCTGGCATTATTAGGAGCTTACCATTTTCTCCACGTTAGCAGGATAAGGGTTAAATCATTAACCCTTAGGCTACTAATGTCATATATATGTGTGTGTGT
>Ga0268261_10004783_pt1 | contig 10195 bp, 3 predicted proteins | sample TergutNc150P1_FD_190353 | JGI IMG/M metagenome (GOLD analysis project Ga0268261, IMG submission 190353) | Nasutitermes corniger P1 segment gut microbial community from laboratory colony in Florida, USA - Nc150 P1 (SPAdes) (version 2) | ecosystem: Host-associated > Arthropoda: Insects > Digestive... | reverse complement strand
TTATTATTATTATTATTATTATTATTATTATTATTATTATTATTATTATTATTATTATTATTATTATTGTTGTTGTTGTTGTTGTTGTTGTTGTTGTTGTTGTTGTTGTTGTTGTTATTGTTATTATTATTATTATTATTATTATTATTATTATTATTTTATTTTATTTTATTTTTATTGCATCGGCTTTTCATTAATTTTATTTAAGAAAAGTACTCTCCACCTGAAATTTTATCCCAATTACCTGAATTAAAGTACAGAATTCTTTATATGTGCACAAAATAAATAATTTTAAAACTTCATTTAAATCTTTTAACTTTACTTTATGCTATATCTGTGAACATTCTCACTCCTCTTCTAGTAGTCACAGCTGTTTTAGTCAACAGATCACAGCACCACATTTGGTTCTAAAATAGCAGAGATTTATGTGTATTGAAAACTGTAAGCCAATCATTAGATTTTTGGTTTCTGAAGGTTACATATCAACTTGTATTTATGAACATCTGCTCAGAGTTAATGGTTGAACAACTGTGAAAGTCAGTAGTGCTCAGCAATGTGCAGGTGTATTCAAGATGCTTCAATGGCATGAGCAGAAGTTCATGACAGGCTGCAGAATGGTGATCTTTGCACTGCAGGATTGTCTGAAGGTTGATGAAGTGACATGTCATAACCATCACAAAAAAACGGATGAACTATATTCCACCCTACACACTGATAAAGGTAGTGTTATGGTAATTGTTGAAGTGCTTGGCTGTTCGAGGTCTGTGCTCTTTGGGCGCCATGAATGTTGACAGGTTCACACACACAGAGGCAAGGAAAGCAGTCACCACTGGTCTTTTGCACAAATGTGGTAGAGAAGGTGAGGCCTTTCTGTCACAAATTGTCACATGAGATGACACCTGGGACCATAATTTTTAAACGAACTCCATGGAGCAATCTATGGAATGGTGCCACACATCCAAGGAAAAAGAAGTCAAGAGTGTGTCATCGGCAAGAAAATGAATGGCTACAATCTCTTTGGGTGACAACATTGATCTTTGACTGGCCAAGTGGAGCACTAAAAAATCTGAATGCATGCTTTCATTTAGTTGAGTTTGTTCCCTAATAAAAATTCCTGAAGTGCTGCTCATTCAAGATAATGCACAGCCATCACAAAATTCTGAAAAACAGTGTTGCTGCACCCTCCTTACAGTCCTGACCTCAATGCCATCAAATTTGCACCTGTTTGGGCTATGAAATACAGCCCACCAGCATAGTGGCAGTAGAGGAAGGAGAGAAACATTTACTGGATGGGAACATGTGCTGTTGCTCATAGGAAGAAGAAGACTGTTGACAAAAATGGGAACTATACAGAAAAATAAATGTGCCTTCATCAGTTCTGTAGTGAAGTTATGTGAATATTCACACACAAAGAATGTATACAGCATGAAATAATAAAATAGGAGACATCACTTTCTGATGAACCTATGTACATCTGTTCAATCCTTTTGACAGATTTTTACTGAACTTTAAAATATATAAATTCTGTTGTATAAGCATTGTGGTACTTAAGCTTTAATTTGTTTTAAGGATCTTTACTTAATAATGTAAGCGCACTTTTTGAGTCACTGAACATACGCACTAAAACCAATTTATAATGCTGCCTTGGACAAGTAATGTCATGTATGGGTTTGATTTACTCTCATACTCTGATAACAGATGGAACATCATAAAGCAAATGCAACTTTTAAATGCCACCCCAATGATTCATTCTCTCATTGCCATTTAAATAATTTCAGAAGTCATATTGTAATGCTGGCTGAGGAAGACATTTGGGCCTAAGAGGGATGAGGTAACAGGAGAGTGGAAAAGACTGCATAATGAAGAGCTTCATAATCTGTACTTATCACCAAATATTATTTGGGTGATCGAGTGAATAAGAATGATATGGGCAGGGCATGTGGCACATATGGGGTGAGAGGAGAGATGCACACAGGGTTTTGGTTGAGTATCTTGAGGGAAAGAAACTACTTGGAAGACCTGGGTGTAGGTCGGAGGATAATGTTAAAATTTGTCGTCAAGAAGTGGGATGAGGGTAATGTCTGGATGGTTCTCGCCCAGGATAGGGCCAAGTAACACCCTCTTGTGAATGCGGTAATGAACCTCCATGTTCCATAAAATGTGGGGAATTTCTTGACTGGCTGAGGACCTGCTTGCATTTCAAGAAAAGACTCTGCTCCATGGAGTTTTTAACACTGCAGAATTAGCAAAATTATAATTGAGATGGGAATATGTGATCTGAATTCTTAGTTGGTTCAAATTATCAGATTTACTTCCTCTCAGTAGTGCAGTACATATATAGTTACGGAGGATATATATTCATTGAAAATCCTGTAATATGAAGAATCCCATTATACACACACAAGTATTATGCACTCTGCAGCTTCTGTTAACAAAACCACACACACACATACATATATGCACAAACGAAAAAAAAAACACACACACACTTTCATGCTTGAGAAACTCTTGGAAATGTTAATTTGAGTTTGTGTTGTGCTAAACAGACAATGCAGGTACAGCAACGAGAAGTTCAAGGTGTACTTACAAATTTTAATATAAAAAAACAAAATAAATATACAAATTACTTTTAAAAATATCACTAAGTGCACAGACCTGAATAGTAGCATCCAATCTCCTGTTGAACTAAAACGATCAAATGATTTAATACATCACGATAAATATTATTCACAATTCATGACACTGGTTTTCTGATTCAACTTGCTGTTTAGCAGTATAATAAGATGAAGGTACATTCTAAATGATACATAAGTACACCATGTACATCTTGAATTATGCTGATCATGCTATCCATTCCCAAAAATATAATTTGTTATTTAAAGTAACTGCAACATATTAAGACTGTGAAAAACCTCATACATCCAAGACAACAGGAAAAAATCTCATGTTAGAAAACAAAATTTTCAGTCAAAAATCTCTTTGAAGCAAACTGCACCTTTCTATAGCAGTCTGTAAAAGTGTCAGAGAAAAATTACAAAACTCCATCACAATTATCATTTGCTAATTAAAATGGTTAATTCTGTTACTTGACTAAGTGTGAAAAGAAAGTGCAAGATGTGAGGTTCCATTACCAACCAATGCATTTGTTTTGTTTTAACCTTAATTTTTCAGCTGCTAATAATAGTTTATTAGCCTGTGTCTGATCTGTTAATATGATAATACAACATTTTAAAATGCCAAATTTATTTTTAGGACATAGCGTGTAACTACAGTCACATTAACGGAGTATTAGTTATTATCTTGAATTATGTGAACAGTAGAAATTTTAGTTAGCATATAGCAAGATCATATCCTGATGAGCAGTCACAGTAATGCTGTAGATTCTTTGTGTGTTGTTTACATTGTTTATGTCTTGTCTTTCACAGTTTTTGTAAAGGTGGAGTTTACTCCATAGAGACAATATTTACTCAGATTATTTAGCCTTATTTTCAAATAACTGTGAATCTAAGAGATGTGAAGTACAAAAATAACAAAAAATAATAAAGATACCAACGTGAAATCATCAACTACCATATGAATGAAGTACATTAACTAATAAAATTCAAATCACAAAATGGTGAATAATCAAAAAAAAAAGTAGAACAACTAGAGGGTTGTTACCTCCTGGTTTTGAACTTCTACAGACATCTCATATGTCTATCAAAAACATCTCTCCAGAGAACCGTTCAATCGAACGCGTGTGGGAGGAACGTGCGTGTAATCTCTCTCTCACTCGCTCGCTCTGTGCCTCACTCATCACGTGGTTCGAGCAGAGGCTGGGGCTGATTGAGAGGGAGGTGAAGGGTAGGAACAGGTATCACGGTCAGTCTGATCACTGCTATTTGTCAAATGTTTGTGAACATTTTTTGAACTCGGCGTCCTTGGACACTTTGCCCACAGACCATTGATGATACCAGAGCTAAACCCTCCAGGCTGAGCATGCTCTGAGAGCAGCTTAAATGCTCGGGAAGGCATGATGTCATACTCAAATCCACTACAGGCATTGTTGCCATAATAGGAAGCTGCATTTGCCCAGGAATCATAGTAATCACAGTAGTCATAGTAGTTGTCCCCATACATCACCTGCTGTGGTGGCAAAGGGTAGTTTGCAGTGTTACTGGAATGATGAGGGCCTTGTTCATGTGTGGACAAGAGGTAGGCATGGTTACTAGGACTGTCTTCAGAACTTCCAGTATCATATGGGTCCATATCTTCCTGCAGTATCCTCAGAGCAGCAGCATGCAACTTGGCAAGAGGCAGTTTCTTCAAGCGACGGCCTTTCTTCCGCTGAAGTAAACTTTGCACAAGCTCTTTGACTAGCCGATCTGTCACTGTGGGGGATGCTGGTGATGTCACCCCAGATGATGATGACAAGCTGTCAGGGTCACTGCCATTAGTGTTGCAGAGGGGCAGGGTGAGATGCTCTCGTCGAGACTTCATGGCAGCACCCTCTTCTGCCTCATCGTCACTCTTTCCACACTCATCTTGCAGCAACTTGAAGAGCCTTGAGTGTGTGGAAGCACGCTGACACTTCACCATACGACTCTGTTCACCACGGCTGGCCTCTGATTCAGTGTCAGCATCAGAAATTGGGCGACTCAAGTCAGAAGTGACACCAGAGTCATCTTCTTCACTCTCCTCTTGTGACTTGGAACGCTGCTGCTTTTCATTTCTTCCTGATTTTTGCGTTGCATTTGCATCACTCTGCTCTCCATTACATTCTGACATTCTGTCTTTACTTGCAGTAAGGTTTCTATGTTTTGTGTCGCTTTGAGATACCTTCTCTGACTCTGTGCACATATCATAAATCTTTTGAATGATGTCATGCTCTTTTTCATCTTGGCTGTCATCTGATTCTTCACTGTCATTGTCTTCATTATCCACTTTAATTTCATTGGCTGTATTTTCGTTAAATAATGAAGCCACAGAATTATTCCTGCCCTTCTTAGAACAGACCTCTTTACTGATGACACAGCTCCTGCTGCTTGTAGAGGTTTTGCTGCTTTCCGAGCTGTCCTCATCATCATCATCATCCTCTTCATTCTCACTCATTTTATTTTCAATCTGTTCCTTGCTGTATGTTTTATTATTCTCTACAACATTTTCTCTTTCATTTACACATTTCTGAATATTTGCATTTGAATTGTCTGGCTTATGTACAGTATTTTCATCTCCTTCATCAGCAGTTACTGCAGCCTCTATTTCACTTCCACTTGACCTACCCTGTGATCCTGATATTAGTCGAACCGTTTGGATACTAGTAGTACTACTAGAGTCATCCTCACAATGACTGGAGGCTTTCCCATCTTCCTCATCATCTTCTTCTGATATATTATTGATGCTGTCAAAGCCAGACCCCCTCTGTGACTGCCTCCTTAAGGGCAGTGACAAGCAAACAGAAACATCTGAGTCAGACTCTGCAGTCTCATAAGCATCTGCTTCATCCACAACTACCTGCTGGATGGCATCACTTGCAGTTTTTGACTCTTTCTTTGCAGTATCTTTATTGGACTTTTTAGATAACAAATTTGAATATGGAACCATACTGTCACTGCTCATATTAATGGAGTTATCGCTAGTGTATTGGCTGGTATCTCGTCTCCACTCTTCAACTCTCTTACTTAGATTTGGCTTTGAAGGAAAACAGAGAGTCACTGAAATATCAGTACAACTTCCTTCTTCCTTTTCTACCACTACAGCATTTTGTCTTACTTCCTGTTTTGGATTCTTCTCCTGCTTCTTCACATGTTCATCCTCCTCAGTGACAGTAGTAGCAGCAGTGCCTGTGACTTCATGTCGCCTCACCTGGCTATCCCCCACAATGACAGTGGTCACTTCCTCATCATTTTCAGAGCGACTGAATTTCAATTTAAGTGGTAAACGTACACTTACTGTGGAAGATTCACCATCCACAATATCAAAATCACCATCACTGTCGTCATCGCCATTGTCAAGAGTGGTGGAACTGTCTCCATCCTCACTGGTGGTAATGCTGCTGTTAGTTCTTGTTGGGCACCTGCCACCAGCCATGTCACCCCTATTCACACTCTCAGCATCACTGTGTTCACTCTCCTCATAAATAATGCTCAGTTGATAAGGAAGGCACTCCTGTCCTTCTGTAAAATGCCCCTTCTCTTCCTCTTCCTCATTATCATTATCAGTTTCTTCTTCAGAGTTATGCATATCAGAACCAATCTCATTCTTGTACAAATTCATATCTGATACAGAGCGAACAGTATGCAACTGACCTGACCCAAACCTAACTTTTTGATCTTTTTCTTCTTCTACTTCAGTATCAGAGTCAGTAGTGGCCCCTTCATTATCAGAACATTTTTCTGATTCAGCAGTCTCATAGGCATCTAAATCAATGGAACTTGGGGAATGAGGAATACTAACCTCATGCTGTGGTGATATCATTGCTTCTACTTTTACTTCTTTGCCATTAGCATTCTCTGCTTTAAGAGAGTCAGAAACATTAATCTTCTCTAGTGAGCCTTCTGTGTTTGGTGTCTGAGTAACTACAATATTTGGGGTATTTAGTGGTGGTGGCATGCCGTACAGTGACATCGGAACACCACCTTGCCCATTCATCATAGGAACCATTGCATGAGCACAATTAGCTCCATAATACGCCATCTCATCTGTAGATGAGTATCCTGAACATTCATCTGAATCACTGCTACCTCCATGTGAGTATCTTACAGACCTAGGAGGAGCAAAAGGGTGTGAGCAATACATAGAAGGGTAGGGAATTGGTGTGAACCCATAGGCAGCATTTACTTCAGCCATGTAGGCATACATTGCTGAGTATGGATCCCAGTATTGTTCACTATTCTCAAGCATGGCAGGGGTAGGAGAAGGATAACAGCCCCACCAAGCCTCAGGGCCCCAGTAAGCAGGGTCATAATGAGCCCACTGACCCCTACTATTCCCATCATGGCCTTGGTGAGAGAGTGAGGCAGGGGTTTCACGCCCATCTGATGACGAAACTGTTGCTATAACAGATAATATTAAAAAAGAAGAAAAAAGAACAGTGGAGAGATCAGTGCCAATGTTTATGTCATTCAGTTGCATTTGGTTTTCAGGTCTCCTGTCCTGGAAGCCTCCTGGATACTATACTGAACATATATGTATTTCTTATTCTATGTACTCTATATAATATTTCTGAGCACTTGGAAATTGGGCATCATTATGTTAATCCCAGGGTAAGAATAAGCATCCTTCACCAGTAACTAAAACTTAGAGGCTGAGCTAAGATTTCCTTCAAGAAAGACAAGTAATTTTATTAAACGTCTTCCGTAACTGGTGCATATTAAACGACTGAATGATATATCTGCATTGAATGTCACCTGTTACACACTGTACTCAAATCATTGCACTCAGTATGTCGTGTTAAAGTCAGTGTGTGATCATTACATGAAGCAATGCATGTTGATCATACTTAACACATATACAAAATAGTAATAAGAGAACACCAGCCACCATAACTCCAGGTTAACACAGAGCAAATGCACCTTCAGAGAGTAGAGAACCATCTGTCTAGTGAAAAGTGCCACAGAATCAAGCAGGAGTGATGTAACATAGACAACTATAGTAACTATGAGCCAACATGTTCCCTCTGGCACCCTTCTGGTACAGTGCAATAGTAGAAACTCGATTGTACATCTCTACTTAGGGTACTTTCCGTATTTTATGAATTACAACATGAAGTAGTTTACATGTCCGACAGAGGTACCCTACTGATAGTTAATGGGTTATTTAATGATTCTTTATTAACTTCAGAGGTTATGTGGTGTATGGTGGGTTGTAAACAACTAGCAAGCAAGTTGTTATTACCTATTTTTAGGGCACCATACCAGTATCCATTAGTGAGAACACTTTCCCATCCACCCTAAACATCTTAGTTACGATAGCTGATGCCTCTGAAAAAAGTCCTTTTCAGTTTCAGATACATTACATTTTTGCTACTTACTCTGTACACCCTAAAGAAAATCACCAAAGTAAGAGATAACATATTTAACTAACTACATTCAAAAGAGTCCTTCTTGAGAAGTTAACAGTTCATAAATTAGTTTAAAAACTTCCCACATTTCATATAACCTGGAGGTTCATTACTATGTTCACAAAAGCCCTCTGTGGAGCCAGATAAGTGCAATTCATGTCCTTCAACCTTATTTCTGTAAGATACATTTTACATATTATCCTCATATTTACATCTACATCTTCCATGTTCAGGTTTTACCACCAAAACCATGCAGGCATTTTTGTTCTCTCCCATGCATGCCATATACCCTGCCCATCTCATCCCCCTTGCTTTCATCATCTTAGTAGTACTGCATATGATGCACAAATCATGCAGTTCCTCATTAAGCAATTTTCTCCAGCCTCCTCTTGTTTCCTCCTTCTTAGGTTCAAATATTTTCTGAGCACCTTGTCCTTGTTCACCCACAGTCATTGTTCTTCCTTTCATGTGAGATACCAAGTTTACCACCCATTCAAAGCAAGAGGTGAAATTAAAGTCTTGTAGAATTTGGATGAGCCTGCTGCTACATCGTCAGGGCAGAATTGTAGAAGTCCTATTTTCATAAACAAGATAGCAGACCTATTTACCAAAGTACATGCCCTCTGCCATTGGTAACTGACCTCTAACCTAATAAGCTGTATGAGCTTATTCACAGTGCAACTGTACAGTATATACCAGTCACTTGTAAGTAATAAACCTGATTTATTTGCAGCACATTAACATAATTGTGAAAAGCGCCTGTTTGATTCATCATGTCTGTCTCTCTGTTTGCCATGTACCACTGTGGCTACCACTGGTAAGATTTCTGTAAAATTTAATATTGGGGACTTTCATGAAAATGTCTTGAGAAACTCCAGATTTGGTTAAAATTGGACAAACATGTCAGGCACTTTGCATGAAGACCTAAGTATGTTTTGTTGCAAGTGACAAAAATTCACCATACAAGCACTACTGTGCATCACTGAGTATTTTTATATTGTTGACAGTAATATGTAGCTGAACAGTACACACAGAATGAGTTTTGTGTTTCTATTGTAACAGTGGTTATGCAAACACACCACAGTGTTACACTGATATTGATATTGATATTTTATTTAACATTCCATAAATCCACAAATAAAAACAAAGTAGGATATAGAACATGTCAAGAGTAATACATTATGTAGAATTATATAAATATTTGGAATCAAGCAGACTGATTCCAAGTCAATTAGATGGATGATGTTTAATACAGACAGGAACAAACCACTGTGTAATGAGAAACATATAGGAAGATATGGCTATAGTTACAAACAGAGGAACAAGTCAGATACGAACAACAAACAATTGTAGAAAAATTAATGCAAAATGCAATTATATGCATGTGAATAACATTAACATGACAATGATTGAAATTATTTTTTGTAAGACTTAGTGACAGTAAACATAGATTATTAAGGCTATATATTAAGTAAATGGTCTTATTAAAGACATTTAATGGCATATTTTCAGCTTGTGATAGATTTATGTTGAAAATATTCTTCTATGGAGTAAAAAGAATGTATATGTAGGAATGGTTTTAAACAAATTTCAAATTTCTTAACATTATTAGATATATCTTTAATGTATGGAGGAAGATTGTTGAAGATCTTAATGTCCATATAATATACTCCCCTTTGGTATATAGAAAGATTAGTTATGAGATGATAAAAATTATTGAATTGTCTTGCACTTTTAGTATAATTCTCTGAATTCAAAGTAAAGAGATTTTTGTTTTTTAACTACAAAGAGCGTGAGAGGATATATTGATATACAAAAGGTAGAATTTCCAACCTTCTAAACAGATTCCTACATGAGACCCTATTTTTACAACTTATCATTATTCTAAGTATTCTTTTTTGCATTTTGAATATTTTTATACTAAGGGGTGAGTTTCCCCAGTAAGGTAAGCCATAATTTATGATCGCATTAAAATAAGAACAGTAAACAATTTTCAAAGTATTGAGTGACATGAATGGTTTAATACTCCTCATTATGTAGCATGCTAAACTCAGTTTTGGGATAATATATTCGATATGACAACTCCAGTTTATTGAATCATGTGTGTGTGTGTGTGTGTGTGTGTGTGTGTGTGTGTGTGTGTGTGTGTGCGCG
>Ga0268261_10004782_pt1 | contig 10197 bp, 4 predicted proteins | sample TergutNc150P1_FD_190353 | JGI IMG/M metagenome (GOLD analysis project Ga0268261, IMG submission 190353) | Nasutitermes corniger P1 segment gut microbial community from laboratory colony in Florida, USA - Nc150 P1 (SPAdes) (version 2) | ecosystem: Host-associated > Arthropoda: Insects > Digestive... | reverse complement strand
GCTGTACCATATATTTCCACATCATCTCTCTCATAAACGGCATGATTTTCGGGGGTAATATTGAATATAAAATATGTTTTGATTTGCTCTTCAAGTTTTATGTGCAACGTTTCTGATTCCAAGACGAAATGAGCGCGATACTGGCATATATGCAGCGTGCGTGTAAAGTGCTCGTTATTCTTGTCATATTTTAATGAAACTCAAATTTTCTCGACAGATTTTCGAAAAATTCTGGGGTAATGAGATTTCATGTAAATCCGTCCAGTAGGAGCCGAGTTGTTCCCTGCGGACGGACATACATGACAAAGTTCATAGTCACTTATCGCAGTTTTGCAAACGCGTCTGAAAACTGCCGAACTCTGAACAATTTGAATGCGCGATTATAAACGCGGGAGTCGTTGCGGAAGCTGGCAGCATCAACAATCTAACCACTGTGTAAATGTTTAATGCCAAAATGTATGTATTGTAAGTGATAGTGGGGGTGGGGGTGGGTGTGGGGTTGGGGCTGGTTCGTAACGAGTCCGCCATCACACAACCCTGTTTGCCCAGTGCCAAGCTCGCGAAACACCCTTTTGCCCTGTACGTCGTCGTCACTTCCGTTAACCCCCTGTTGGGCGAGGAATCACTAGTTTGCAGTGAATTAATTGCTGTGAGTGTAGATCGTTTGTACGTAATGGAAGGTTCACTGCTACCAGTCAGGGCTCAAGTACGATTGACTTCTGTCGTAGAGTCAGGTTCAGTAAAAGTGCACACAGCAGACTGCGTGGGGAGGGAGTCGTGGTATATTTAAACATATTCGACGCCACATAATATGCTGGTGTGGAGAAGTACGTACATGTTTCAGGCCGGGAATTTGCTACAAAAATTCAGAAACATTTCCCTGCACTCGAAAATTTGCAGGTATGATACGTTTTGTTACGTGCAACAAAATTACAAGAAACGGTGACAGATGTGGAATTTCCTCGAATTAATTTATCCCCTACTGCGCGCATGCTGCCATTTGCCAATCTTTTCTTTGCCAGTCTTTTCATTACGTCATGGGAGAAAACGGTAGCGGCGCTTGATGTCATTTAAAAACGAAGAAATTAGCACTCTTGCTGCGGTTTATCGCGCTTAGGCTGCGCCCTGCGCTAGGTATTATATACTGCCTGCAGACGCCTCTCAAGGTGACAAGCCGGCTTTTGGGGCGTGAAATCGATTGTAATGGATGTCTGTAGAGCAGTTAACAGCAGGAGCAAATAAAGTGTTTGCCCATTACAGACGCCTATAGAAACATTAGAGCACGTTTGAGAAATATGAGCTTCTCATGGCGGTGACGTTTTCTTCTGCGGTGTCATTCCGTGAAGGCTGAAGTTGCTGAAGTTGTTACTGCCACTAGAGTAGAGGAAAACTTGTGAAGATGGATGCAGCAGTTTCCTTTGCAACTACTGCATATATGCACGACGCAACACTGTGGTCACATCCCAGAAGGCAGTAATATTCCAGACGCTTTCGCATAGTCGCAAAAAGCGCGAGTTAACTTCTTCATGTCCGTCTGTCTGTCCGCGTGTATCAGCGCGGCTCCCACCGGAAGCACTTCTTCGAAATTTTATATTGGGGACTTTTATGAAAATCTGTCGAGAAACCCCAGCCTTGGTTAAAATAGCACCAAAATATCGGACACTATACACGAGGACCTAGGTACGTGTTATTTTTGACGTTTATAGGGCCGCGCATCGTGATATATTTCTATAGTAAAACCAACGGAATGCATCAGTTTATCAAATTTATTTTATTTTGTAGTAGCACTCTACATGTTTCGGACGGTCTTTCCGTCCACCATCAGGAGTCTAAGACTGTACATACAGCGTCAGGTTTATGTCAAACATATTCTGCTGACTGCTTGCTAGCAAGCTAGCAAGCAGTCAGCAGAATCTGTATGACCTCACCTGATGCTGTATGTACAGTCTTAGACTCCTGATGGTGGACGGAAAGACCGTCCGAAATATGTAGAGTGCTACTACAAAATAAAATAAATTTGATAATCTGATGCATCTCGTTGGTTTTACTATAGAAGTATGTGTTATTGTTACCGGCTATATAAATTTGCCATGAAAGCACTGTTGTGCAACACTCGGCATTTTTATATTGTTGACCGTGGCACGCAGCGCAACAGTACACACAAAACGCGTCACGATATTATCACGTTATATGTACAAGGCCTGTCCTGTTTTACGTTGCGCTTTCACTGCGAGACAGTACTCGGCACTCCAATTGTATCTGCCGCGTTTTACACTTCAGATATTTGTTCTTCTGCATTCATTGAGGTACATATTTTGAGACTGCTGTTCAGAACAGTGTGCTGAGTACGAGGTTTGAACCTCAGGGGAAAGAAGTAACAGAATGATTGACAGTGTTACATAGTGAGGTGCGTCATAGTCCGTACGTGTCATTTTGCCCCATTATCATTAAATAATTGGTGATGAGATGGGGAAGATACGGAGCACGCCCCGGAGGTAAAAATATACCAACACCAGTGCGTGATATCTATATAAAATATGACACTTTCAAGAGTCAGACGTATAAGGAACATTATACTAAAATACAGCTTGGTGAAATGGGATATGAGAATACTGATTTGTTTTAACTGGCGCGGGCTATGATCCGCTGGCGGAGATTTGTGAACACTGGCAATGAACCGTCGGGTTCCAACAAGGCCAGGCATTTCTTCACCAGCTGACGAGTGACTGTACACACTTAAAAACCACCCCCTTTCAGGAATAAGTTGGCCATGTAATTTATTCGTTGTACAGGGCAGGCATGATGGGAAAGCCGTGTCACTATATTCTTTCAATGATGTTAGCTCCGGAACTGTCCAACATATTGCAACTACGTCTGGTTTTCGACATGCCGTAAAAATCGTCCGGTGCAAGTGACGAAGGTACATAATGACCGAATACACTTTTATCTGTTCTCACACAAAAGGCAATCGTGCGAAAAATTTTTATGTGCCAGCATAACTTGTATAATGGAGATCTACAGCGTTCGCTTGGAGCTTTTTGTCATTTTAGAGCATCCATTGTTTTCGTTACGTATGCCACTGCTTACGCGCGGCGCTACTGCGGAACTAGTGGAAGACCTCGCTCTGACATGTATATTTGTAAGTCCAAAATTTGCAAACACCGTGTTTAAACCTTTAAGGACCAGTGGTTACTATCTGTACCACCAGGTTCAACATTTAAACCTTATACGTTCTGCCCACACATTTCCTTATGTTTTGATTAAATTATTGGTTATCTGTTAGAATTTAAAGTATCAATAAATAATTCTCGCAATTTCGTTTCATTCTTCTGATGGCAAAGTAATGAACCAAGTATGTGAAATTTCGTGTGTAGGTTATCAACATATCTGTAAATTACGTACGTATTTTAAGTACCCGTAAGTTAACTGCAAACATGGCGACAGGGCGGAACTTTGATAATTGTGTGAAGAACGTCTAACGTAGTGGGAATTTGTATCAGTGTAATTTAGACACAGCAATTAAACACAGGTGAGTGCGTGCGTCATTGAATGGCGCTGCCAGTTGCTAAGATTTTCTTTGTAGCGTCGTTGGCACATTAAATGAAAGCGCAAGGAGCATTAGGGAAGTGACAGTGACAGAGGAAACGCGAAGTACTCTGAGTAAAACGTATCCCAGTGTTACTTTTTCCACGACAAAGCCCACATAGACTGGCCCGGGATTAAACACGGGTCTTCGCGATGAGCGGCCGGCGACTAACCAACTGCCGCCCGGATCACTGGATTATATACCTTACATTTCCTCTGGGAACTTCTTGGTTGTGTGTGCACAGGCTTTACGTACATTCCCTGTTTTCAGCAGTTCATTGTATCCGTATCGGAATTCCAGTTTCGCGTATAGAATTATCATTATGCAACCCACCCCCCATTTACGCACAGGCGGGAAGCGGGAGGGTTGGTATTTATTTTCCTCGTACCGTCAGATAATTTCTGGACCAAAACGCGTCCTGAAGTCCGAACTCGTGAGTAACGTTTGCCACATGACTGTGCGGTTTTGCTGAACGGAGGAAAGGAATCGTTAGTTCCGTTGCTTTGTAATTGGGTGTTACGTAACACAGATCGCAGCAGGCGGCAATCTTTGAGCACGTCGTGCGTATTAATACAGGCCGAATGCCCTGTATTATCACACGCAGTATTAGTACCTACGTACTGCCTTGTGCTAGTATACATGCAGTTCTAGTACCTACCTACTGCCCTGTACTGTCACACACGTAGTATCAGCACCGGTCTACTGGCTTGTATTGTAAGAACCATGAGCTCAACGCAGTAGAGGAATTCGTTATAGTCGGGATGGTGCATGCACGGCTGTTAGCATGGCAAATGACAATCCTAGCAGACGTTCTCATGGTTTCCTCCAGCACACTAGTAGTGCCTCAAAATAGCCCACAACGTGTTCGTTCCACGTTCTTCCCATTTCACCAGTTCATCTTTCGAATCATGACTGCGTAACCAATGCAACGGGGTCGGTCAGAAGAAAGTTTACGTGGCGTGTAATTTTGAAACTAAACCCTGCTAGCTGTAATTATATCAGGGGAATTCGTCGCCCAGCGAGTATCATTTGTTTCTAGAGCCGAGGCAGAATCTTGCTGGCCATAGATTTAAAGACGATTGCAAGATGGAAACAGTTTTGACATGATGGCTGATAACACAGAACGACTTCTAACACGGAAGAAAAGGCGTGTCCTACGGTATGACTAATGCTACGGTTGTGGCGGAGGACGATGTGTGAAAGTAGTGGGATGGCAGTACTGTTGTGCATTGTGCATTAGCATTGTGAGCTTATTTCGCAACCGACCCTCGCAGTTACGTGACAGGCCGTCGTTAAACGAACTGGGAATTATTATTTAATCAGAGGAAAACAGCATTTTCGAAGTCGTGCAACAATTGGGCTTTATTTTATGTCGTCTGAATCGAATTCCAATCACCGCAGACGACTTCTCTAGGCACGTTTCAGTCTGACGCATTAACTGCACCAAAATATTTAATGTGGTGTGCGTAGCGGTAACTTGTATTCAGGAGGTGTCGGGTTCGAATATCTACCGTTAACACCAGCTCTCACGAAAGATTTCCATGATTTTTCTGAGTCACACCAAGTAAATTTCGGAATTATGCCGCGATTAGGTCACAGACGCCTTCCTCCACATTCGTATAAATTTGTCATTCATCAGTCATCCTACTATTCGTCGTAATATAGGGTGAGATTCTGACAGCGTCGTAAATGGATGATTTTACGTGCAGCGAGCACGGAAACGATAATTAGTGTTAAGCAAAAATTGAAACGTTTATCTAACCGAATGAACTATGAATTTCTTTCATTACCGTGTTAGGCTTAGAGAAGAAAAGAAAAACTACATTGCATTCTCGTGTGATAAAACAAAAGGACATTTGATTTACTCATAATACAGGGTGCCATTAGAAGTAAAAGCCCGTAAGTACTTACTGTATAAGATTCATGTAAGTTGCAAAAATTAAACATGCCTCTGCGTAATTGAGTTTGTGCTAGATAGTTTCCAGCACTTCGTTAATTAGATCTGGATATCACCGGAAGTTTATTTCTTTAACAGCGCTTGCCTATTGTAATATATTCTTCTGAGCTACAGAATGGTGCAACCATGAAAGCAGGTTCCATTATTAAATTCTTGCAAAGTCTATGCAATAATTCTGGACGTGCAAGGTGTGGGTAAGATGCCTTCGACTTGTGACATATAAACAAACCTCTATAGCATAAAACACAAGTACTGATATTTAAGAAATCAACTAAATCTCAAAATACATGGTGTCTCTGCATTACAAGATCAGTAGGTTAATTTAGTTGAGGAAAATTGACATTCAGAGGACTGTGCATCGTGATATATTCTTATAATAAAAGCCAACGAGATGCACTATTTCTCAACATTATTTTCGTAGAGAATTCTACATGTTTCGGACAGATTTACTGTCCATCATCATTAGTCTTAATACTGTATTCACAGAAATAGGTATTTGTCATACTAGTTATGTTGACTGTCTGCTAGCAAGGTTAGGATGGAACTCCATTCTAACCTTGTTAGCAGACAGTCAACATAACTAGTATGACAAATACCTATTGCTGTGAATACAGTATTAAGACTCCTGATGATGGACAGTAAATATGTCCGAAACATCTAGAGTTCTTTACCAAATTAAAGTTAAGAAATAGTGCATCTCGTTGGCTTTTATTATAAGAGTAGTTTAGGGAAATAGTCGTTTCTGTTGCGAATCACACGTATTCTATAAATACACTCGGTGGGTAAAACGCAGACGTTTTTGTATGTTACAGCAGGCTGTACATAGCCACTACTCTGTTTACAAGGAATAGTAAGACTAAGCCACAGAAAATAATATGAGTAGGAGGAAGAGGAGTGGTGACTTTTTTTGTGATTGATTGGGTGCTGTCACGCGGGTTATAATTGGTTCAAAACAAAATTCAAATTTCCCGCCAAAAATTGATGCAGAACTTTTGTAGTCCACTCGCTAACGTGGTACGTTATATCGCTTTCAGCACAGAGATTTCGGATGATATAACCAAGTTGTTGGCCTGAAGCTACAGGACTCTATCTTGACGGCTGCTTGTTCAGGCAATAAACCTCTACCCGGAAGACGTGTGCTTCTTCTACGTCCCGAAAACATGCAATGTCGTGGAGGCAAGTACCCCAAGAAACTGTTGGCTGGAGTACCGGGATTCGATCCCGGGAGGGGCGACATGTTTCCGTTTCCCACAATTCTGTCCAGGTCTTTTTTTAAAGTGTTGTATTGCCGTCGTGCTTTCACAGTACATAATAAAAGGAAATGTAACCCGTCAGCGTACAAATTTGCTGTAGCAATTGTAAATGGAAGCTAAATGTTTCTGCTACTTTATGATTCCCTTCTATACTTCTCATATAGACAAGCCTGATGACGACTGCTTTATGTAACCGAAACATGCAGCTGCCATTTACAGTTGCTACAGTAAAGTTGTGCATTTATGGGTTATATTTCCTTTTATTATCTATACAGGTCGGCTTTGGGGCCTACCCACGTATTCTGTATAACGGGGACAGTTTGCACCTCCTACGGAAGTAAAAGCTGCAGAGGCGTCGAGGTAGCAGCTCCCTGCCATGCACGTTCTGCCGGTAAGCTTCAACTCACGCTGGAATGTTGGGACACGTGATCATTCTTGCTAAGACTACTGCAGAGACCTTTGTGGTTTCTGGCAGATTTTCACAGAAATAGCATAGTGGGTACTGACTAGGCTACGGTCTAGACAGTAGAGGGTTCGAATCCTGGTCGGGGCTGGAAATTTTTCTTTAAAACATCCAGACCGGCTAGGGGCCCACCCAGACCCCTTTTGAGTTGGTATCGGGGCTGTTTCCCCGGGGGTGGAGGGACCGGGGAGTGAAGTTAACCGCTAGACTCCATCTAGTGCTGAGGTTAAGAATGAATGGAGCTATAAATCCACTCATCCTGTATAGCGTGGACAGGGAAAACTTTAAATTTACCTTCCTTTTTTAATTGACTGCTGCAGTAACTGTGTAGGTCATGTGGCGAGAATACAAAGTACAGATGCCTGTGAGATGAAACAAATATTGGACCATCAAGAATCACATGAAGCAATAATAGCTACAGCACATTATAGCAGATAAACTGCAGTCTTCTTCCTAACAAAGATTATTCGCTTCTGGAATGTGACGTCGTGCCGCCTGCTAGTTATGTACCAGTATTTCGAGGAAACAGGCCGCTTCCAAACTCAAAATCGAATACGGCACTTACGATCAGGTTAGAAAACGTCATATCCGCATAATCACCGCCATAAGAACATCAGCTGTCACATATTTTCCTTATTCTTAGGAAGAAAGGTATGGTTATACAGGGTGTACGTCTTATCGTGCCCGTGAGCACAGTAACAGTGTCGCATACCAAGTCTGCATTCGACGGGAAATTATAGCACATAGGAAAACAAGGCAGTTTGAACTGCATGGTGAAAACGAACCGTAAATACGCGGCAGATGCAGGTTTTGCTGTGCGATGACAGCCAGTGTGCAGCGAGATGATAAAATGGACACATTCTGATGTCCCTGTGGACAGACTTCATTGGACGTAGAATAGCATTCGATGGCGAGTTCTTGTGAATATTTTGTTAGACAAGTGGGCTAGCAGCGTGTTGGAGGAATTTGTTGCTTCCATCTCCTGCCTTGAACATTTAGGCAGCATGATTCCTCCGAAACGTCGATAATTATGTACAAGACGACACGGCAACATAAGCCCGAATGCAGCAGCGAAAACCTCGCACAGTGTCTGTTATCTTGCGAACACAGTGTTGAACTGCTGGATTTCGTAGAGACAGTGACAATCAGTCCGTAAACAAGCACTCCCTACTGTACAGCTAATGCAGCTAATTGTACAGGCTTTGGTTTCGATATGTTATTAACAGTGAGAACGCTTCGTTAAGCCTTTCAGTAGGGGCACTGCTGAAGATGTTATTCAGAATTCAGTTTTCTGCTGAGTAAATACTACGGTCAGTCCACTTAGCCAATGGATGGAATTTCGCGTGAGCCGTAAAACCATATTTGATGTGAATTTGCGTGCAGCGGTTTCATACACACACATTTCAATACCGACCGTTGCATAGTGTTTTATATTTATTGTACAAAACACCTACATGTTTCGGCCTTATATCGTGGCCATCTTCAGGGAGTTACAAGTTTGGTCGACGTGAACAGCGTATAAGTCGTCAATATATATAAATTTGTGGTTATAATATTAAAACCGCATTTCGATTGATATTATTTGAATTAAATTAAATTAAATTACAACACATTTTAACATTATAACGGCCTACACACACACACACACATATATATATATATATGTGTGTGTGTGTATAGACAGTTATACTGTTAAATATGTGTTGTAATTTAATTTAATTTAAATAATATCAATCGAATCACATATATATATATATATATATATATATATATGTGTGTGTGTGTGTGTGTGTTACCGTAAAAGCCCGAAAATTGGTAAATCCTAGGTTTTACCGGTAAATGCCAGCATTTATCATAGTGAGGCGGTAAAACTCCAAAAAATTCTTGTCATCGCTGCCATTCCGGGCTTTTAACACGTCAGTATGGTAAATGCTGGCATTTACCAACACCAATTGGTAAAAGCCCGTTTTGTTTGACTGTGATTGTGTTTTTTTTAAGTGAGCGTATGGTGTGTGTGTGTTTTTAATCTTTAATTAATCTTTGAACATGTAAGTTATAAAATATTGTAACAGTTATTTATCTCGCATAATTTTATGAAACTCAATTTTTATATAATATCTTTTGTACTGGGTTCATATTTTTAATTATCATTGTTTATTTTAAAAACTGTATAAATGGAACAGGAAATTAAAAAAGGATTCTGTTATGAGATAAAATTCTACATTTTTCACTATTAAACTAATACATTATAATAATTTGCCTTTGTCAATTTAAATTTAAAATATAATGTCCAGAATAACATTAAACATAACTGCTTTATTATTTTAATACATTTAATTAATGTATTATAGGAAAATGTTCATGAAATAAAAGTAACTTATTAATCACAATTTCCTTCAACATTACCAATCATAATTAAACTTACTTGTGTAATGCCCTAAATTGGAGGGGACTAGGTTTTACTAGAGACACCCTATGGGACATAAGTATACAAGTAGCGTGAGGGGTTCGTAACGTTGATACACTGACAAAGGGTAGAACTGCCACCAGCCAGGAAATACTGACAGTGCGCTATAAAGGAGTAGTACTGACAAATAACTGATCACACACACTTGACTGTAGACGGTCTAAATATATTGTAACTCAGTAAAGATGATATAGTACAGAAATGAAGGGGATGGTAATTAATAAAACAAGAAAGATAAAATGATTATCTTGCTCTCGTATAAACCCGAATAATTACGAATTTAGAACTTAGTTCAAATCGTCCGAATGATATTACTAAAATGTGTTCCACTCGAATTACTTTGGAATACGGAAAGTTAATTCAGTCAATTCGGCTTACCTTGTAGTATGATGAAACGATGCCACATCGTTATCGATATTACACTTTGTATAATAATTATTATTCTCAGAGACTTGTAGATACGTATTGACC
>Ga0268261_10004781_pt1 | contig 10197 bp, 7 predicted proteins | sample TergutNc150P1_FD_190353 | JGI IMG/M metagenome (GOLD analysis project Ga0268261, IMG submission 190353) | Nasutitermes corniger P1 segment gut microbial community from laboratory colony in Florida, USA - Nc150 P1 (SPAdes) (version 2) | ecosystem: Host-associated > Arthropoda: Insects > Digestive... | reverse complement strand
CCTTTGAGTTTATTATTATTACAACATATGAATTTCGGTTTTCATAACCACCGTCATCAGTGCAGTCAGTAAAACTTTGTCAGATATTGTGACCCGCTAGGGCCCGTAAGCACCAACGAGACACACATGCCCTCTTTAAGTCTCAATCCAACACGAACCCTCTAAATCAGAATGTCGGTAAAAACAAGGAAAAGAATTGCGGGGAAAAGAACAGAAATATCTGTGTCGCTCACATTTCTAGCACTCCCAAAAGAGCAAAGATAACTTTCCTAACATATAATTAAATAAAGGATGTGTTAATGCACAGTTTAATTGTGTGTTGGTGGGTATAAAACACATAGAAAAAGCAATATATATATATATACATGTCGATGCTTGGACTGGAACCAACGTATCTGGTTTCCGAACAGTACCGCTATCCCGCTTTAACGGGCTCGGCTATGCCTGCTACATGTAAGAACACCCCTGTCGCCTCAACCATCCCCGGCAGCAGAGCTAGTTAGCCGTACGCCTGGAAAAATTAATGAAGTTTAATTCATGTTTTAACTTCAAATTAAGCAAATGTATTGGTGACTTTGGTTAATATATACGCATTGTGATTGGTTGTAATGAATAGAAGACAGAGAAACGCCAAGAATGCACAAAAATGGGGAAAGCAAAACGACTCGAATTATGATGGCAACTGTACGGCACGTGACTTCCGGTTCGGGACTTAGAAAATTTTAAGCCGCTTGATTTTTGTTGAACAGAGGGTACAAGAATCTTCTCTGGATATCCGATGGGGATAAAACTACTCCACAAATTAATGATTTTCTCTTTTTTTCATCTTTTGTAGATCAAAACGATGAATACGCTACAATTCGTTGAACATCACCTTGGTTCCATTGAAACATGACTTTCATATATACTTAATTATTTGTTTGCCTATGATCCAGTACTTTCCATTATTAAGAAATTGGCTTCCTTCTTCTACGGAAATAATATTCCTATCTTCATAGCGACACAATTGTACAAAACCTGCAATGACAGGTAGGATTTCTCTGTGACCACATCAATGAATAACTTATCGTATTTCTACTGGCACAGGAATGGATTTAAAACTCGCATGTACGAATACTACGATGTACTTAACCGTCAGTGTACTTAACCGCCACCGTCACGTGATACCGACGTGGTAGGGGAGGAAGTCACTTCCCTCCAATAACACATTCCATCTTCCAAACCTACGGGATATATGATCTGTGCCTACGGGTCAGTCGAGAAGCAACGCCGGACCACATCAGACGTACAAACTCCGCAACACTCTTCTCTCCATTTTCCCGCCAAAAACATTGTTATAGCAATCAACACGGTCGCACAAATCATATCCCTTTTAATATCCATCCTTTTTTCCTAAATTTTAATACGAATCTACACGGTCGCACACATCACAAATCATATCCCTTTTAATACCCATCCTTTTTTCCTAAATTTTAATACGAATCTACACGGTCGCACACATCACAAATCATATCCCTTTTCATACCCATCCTTTTTTCCAAAATTCCGTTTCGACTGCCGTCTTCACCGTTATGCTTAACGGCTTAAATACAAACGTCATCCATAACCCATCCAGGGCAATAACCCACACACCGGCCCCAAAATTTTCATGCGGAATGCAGTGGGACAAACCTCAAAATTTATGGAATCAAACTCAAAATTGGGCTTTCTACCCTTGGAACTCACTACACCCCCACCGGGGCTTTACTACTAAACCTTACCAAACAACCCAGTAATATCCCGTACATGGGCAATGCCCATTTTTGGGTCCAAAATTGGGGGATGCACAAATGCACCCCTTCTTTCATTTTCGGGGCCGTGGGCGTTGACCACTGACGGGATATGGCTGGGTCATAACTACTGGCCAGGCGTTGCAAATTGCGCTATTTTTCAGGAAGCTGAGAAAAGGGAGGAATTAAGTTTGCTATACGATGTAAAATCTCCGTAAAGTTGGCATAACCATCCCCAAGTCTACACGCCCAGAATGGTATCGACACACCTTCAAAGTTTATAAATATGATCAGACTCTTTCTCCCACTCTCTTCCAGGTAAACATGAACGTGAATGGCAAAAGGTTTGAAGGGACAACACACTGTTTGGATACCTACAGACGTTTGAGGTCGACTGCAGGCAACATCTCGTGGTTTGCAGAGTACCGACCCGTCCTATTTCCTGGGAGTGGAATTATAGGACTTCTTGTTACATCTATTCAAACACCAAATTTTTTGTCATCTTTCGAGGACTTTCGTATCCTTTACAGCGGGTGGTTTACATTCTTTTAAAGCAGCCACGTTATATAGAGCGATGACGGACACCCCCTTTCTGAACTTGATTTTTCAAAAAGGACCGGTAACCGTCGAAAATTCACCGTCAACGCGTTTAACTTTCGGCTCGTGGACGAACAATTTCTTCTGAATATATTCAGCTACCAAGTTTCAAAAGATGACTTCTGTATTCTCATAATTGTTTTCGGTATAGATACCTCCTCCCATTTCGGGCCCTGCTCTAATGTGGATTTTGTACATTTCATTTGGCAAAACTTCGAAAAATTCGGCTTCAAAAAATATGCCTTGACCATGATTCCTTCTGATGACACTTCAAACCCTAGGTTATCTACATCTCAAATATTACAGAGCAGAAAACGACGGTTGGAGAGACAACACAATGTTTCACCTGCCGCCAAGAGTACAGACAGACCATCCGACCCCTCAGCAACTGTAACACATCCTCTTACTGGTCCTGTAATATTTGCAGACGACAGCCTCCCTCCGTGCGAGATTCAGCTGCACAAATAGTTTTCAACTACGTTTTCAATCTCGAACGGTTTGAACTGCCTGCCAACACAACATACCCTCATTATGTTTCTGCCATCAATTCAAATCGCGTGACTAATTGGAAACTACTTCCTCCTGAATATTCCGTCATCCAGGTGCTCTTCCGTTTCTGTTGTCCCGATCACAAACTCCACTTTGATTTTCCCGGTAAGGGATCATGGCATGGGGAATACTATTATGAATTCAAATCTGATTTAGCTGCTATCTGTGCTCTCGTTGCATAAAAAGATATGTTCTGGTGTCAATTTTTTGGTAAACCCCTCTTCTTTCCTTCTTCTTGTCTAGAACACATGGAAGAATAGAGTTAGTGTCTGCAATTGATTCACGTCCCTTTCCAAATCGTCATTCCTTATCTCTTCTTTTCAGACACTTTACTAAATTCGGTTTGGCATGGACAACTTCTATCATAAAAGTAAATGTCAAGGAAAATTTTCTCAAAAATGCGTCACAGAGTTTCCACTAACGGTTCATCTTTTGTCACGAAACTGGTCTCTCGGCCTCTTACCGAGCGAGGTCTGCAAATACGAGTACATCAGCATTTCAGATATAAGTTACATCAGGTTTGGAAAGGCACTAGAAAAACGTCTCATCAGAGATGTGTACGGAAAGGGTTTTCCTCGTGTATGATGTCGAGAAGTTCTGCACAGAACTCAAAAATGGTTTATTGGAAGGACTATGCACTTGAGTAGTGTACTAACAACAAACAAACAAATTAACTAACTTTATAGAACAGAGTCCTTCTTAAAAAGCTAAGCGGTGCTCAGTTAGTCCTGATATTTTCCGCATTTTATGGAACCCGAATGTTCATTACCGAATTCACAACAGTCTGCCACCTGTCTCCATCCCGCGCTAGATCATTCCAGTCTATGTGCCATCCATTTCAATATTATACTCCCTTCTAAGCCTGGGTCTTCGGAGAACTCTCTTTCCATCCAGTTTCCCACCAAAATCCTATTTGCACTTCCCCTTCCCCCACAAGTGTTACACGTCTCGCCCATTTAATTATTAATTTGATCACCTGAATAACATTCAGTGAGGAGCATAGGTCATAATTCTCCTTTCTTATGTAGTCTACTCCACTCCTCTGTTACCTTGTCTCTCTTAGGCAAGAGTGTCCTCTGCAGGACCCTATTCTCGTACACTCTTAGCCTACGTTCATCACTAAATATGAGCCACCAATTTTCACACCCAGAATATTTTACATAGAGTATAAGCAAAGCCAAAAGCATTTACCTGAAAGATGTATGGAAGGATAAGCAGCAGAGCAGAATCCACACAAATATAGTATACAACATGCAGAGTAACAAAATCTTTTATATCTAAACTTATATGGGGGCGATTAAATAAGCCCTTTTGCGCAGAAAGTTGTCTGCAGGCGATACGCAGTGTACTGCTGCGAAAACGACGGCCCGGTAAATTCGTAGGATAATTGCATGCGAAGTAATGGACAGTCATTTAAATCCCGTGTTTTTGCAAAGTACACTGGGCACTTAATTGTGGCTCCATAAGGTCAAAGGTGTTCATAAATGTATATAAGACTTTATTTAAATATCTGAAGAGAAGGGCTTTGTTTCCAGACCTAGAGATTACTCTTCCTCAACACAGCAATGGCCCTTGCCTACGCTGTTACTACTGGTTACTAATTCTCTAATTCTATGCTCTCCGCCATTTTCGGCCACCAGTAACTTGAGTGAAGTTGTAGATACGATGTGACCACTGTTTAATAGTTCGTCATTCCCGAAACGAATGCTAACAATGGCATTCCTTGCATGTTTCAGTTTTCTGTATCACCCAGGGCGCAAGGGCGATTGCGGTCTTCAATTTCCTGTAATACGCGTAGGAAAAAACTCTTAAGCTCTAGCCTGCGAGAATTTATGTTTATCACGATGAGAAATATAAAACCCGGTCTTGCTGCTGTCCGAGGCTAAACTGTGTTGAAAAACTTCATTTTGGAATTAATTCACTGGAACTCACGACGTAGGAATTGAGCACTTTCCGGTTAATTATATTATGCTATTTAACTTGAAAACCCAAATTTTGAAGTTGGTACATTGTTTCGTTTTTTAGAACGAGGGAATAATCTGTTACTGTTCCAGACTTAAAATAAAAGAATATGATTTACTGCAAAGTCCTATGTGAACCAAATGCATTTTCAAAATTCATGTTTAAGCATCAGTGAAATCATCAGTGATGGCGACAGTGATGATATGAACAAAAAAAAGTGAAACTTTATTTCGTTTACAATGGACTTTGCTGTAAATCAGATTCTCATATTTTAAGACTGTAACAGTATCTTGCAGGTTATTAGTATGAAACTCAAAGGACTAGCTTTTGATGGTTCTAGTACCCTCTGTTCAGCCCACACTCAAATCCAGTCTATAGCTGCAAAGGCAACTTGGCAGTTGGAATGTACTCCTATTGACTTTGAAGAACGATTTGTAGTTCAAATATATCAGAGGCACACAGCTATGGTATGTGCCGCTACCTTTCTGAATCGTTCCTTGCATACATTGCAGGGAAGTTACAGTTTCTTAAATTTGTTACTTTGAGTGATGAATATGAAGATTCATATGAATGCCTATTGAGAAGAGCAGAGATAAGCTTATGTTTTTATATTGTATATGAATTATACTAACAAAGTATATTTTTTATTAGTATATGAATTGCATTAGCTAATCAGAATTATAAAGACTAAATACAAGAAATAATGGATGTATCCTATTCACATTGTTGTCAAAAGGATGAAATAAATTGATTGGTTGATCGATCAATTGATTGATTGCTTTACCTGCCACTACTAGTGCACGTTTTGGATTTCCTACTCCAAAGGGGTGGGGAGGCCCTTTGACAGTTTTTTGATTGGTTCTTTTCAGTTCACATTGATCTCGCCATAGGAATTGTTTCACATAGGATGTGGTCTGTGGTGGTGTTTCAGTCCCCCTCACGGCCATTCCTGTTGATATGCTTGGAGAATGTGATCTGCATTCGAACCTAGATTTTGTACATTTTGTTGGGGAGTTTGGTGTATTTGATTTCAGAAAGCATGCCATAGTTGCCTTTTCTTCGTAATCACAACACATACTCTGTCTGTGGCACCATAGGGCCTCAGGTGGCAGATGTGGGGGTATAATGAAATTCTCTTTCACTTGCAGTTGTTTTAAGTTTCCTAATAACTGTACTTTTTCACTATGTATTTGACATCCGTCACTCAAAGGTACAACATCTCACACTGTACTGAGCTTTGTGTTGAACTTGGAAAAATTCCAATTGACGTCTGACACCACTCACCACAAGTGTGATGTTGCAATTACCATGGTCCTGTCTGTCAATCAGGTTGCACCGTCTGATTTTCCTAAAGTTACCATTGTTTCCATTGAATACGAATCCTTGCCATATCAACCTTTTCACAATGACTGTTTACGTGACACTGTGACAGACATACATTTATGTGGAAAGACCCAACAAATATTCCAATTCGATGATGATTTTATTGCTGCTCTAATAGATATTAAAAATATCTGGTAATCTGGTCACTCTGACAAACCTTTGTTTTTGGAAGAGAAATGTGTATATTCTTGTTGTAACTGATGTACATAAGTACATTGTCTGTCTTACTTTACAAACTCACACACTGATTCCCCAGGAGACCACTTGTATGTTTACTCAGTAAAACATTCTTTTCTTAGAATTAAATGGACACTTGTAAATTATATTTCTAGACTGTATCCGTATGTTTCTATTCAATAAAATAAAGAGAAATATACTGTACACTCTAATATACTGGAAATCTTGTGTTTCTTATTTTAACATATTTGATACATTTGCTGCTACCTATCCCCGTTCTTTTTACTACTATGTATGAAACATATTTCTCATTAACGAATCAGTTTTTAAAGGCAATGAAGACCATACCATCTACAAACCTCTGTTCATACCGACATCAAATATTCTTTACAATCTCCAAACACCTGCAACATTCCTACATTGAGGTCAGTGTCCAATGTGTTTCTAGTGTGCTGTGATGCAAACTAATGTTACAGAATAATGATGTGATGCAGAGCTTTTTAAATCCTGTTGTGTCTGCACTTAGTTTTCCTAACATGGTGGGGCATGGCATCTGTACCAAATGAGGAATAATAGTTATTCGTCATACAAATCTACAGACCAGGGTTCAAATCCTGCCCCATCCCTCTGCTATGTCCTACACATACTTCTTTGTCATGTAAATTTGCAGTCCACCTGCTCTGTCCCACTTATTGTACAAGGAAGTTCATTCTTCCTATGGTCTTACTTTGAGAGGGAAAAAAAACCTCCCTAGTAACATCTCTTCATCTTCTTCCACGCTACGTCACTAGCACCATGGGTACTCCCAAAGGTAGTCATCCTTCTCTTTTCTATTTCTGACTAATCGCGTGACAGTGGCCACCATCGCAGCCCCATGGTCATTGTGGGCTATGGCTGGCCCTTCCTGATGTCATTGCAGTTGTCTTTTGTGACCAGACATACCCCCTTGATGAGACACTGATGTTGAATAACTAGGTATATGGGGTAGTGCTGCATGCTGTTACACTGAAAGCCTGGACATATCTTTTCACATACACATGAACTGTCAACAAAATACTGGCAACATAGTTGATATTCCAGTACTTTATGCTGACGTCCGTAATGATACCACATGTGTTACCACACTTGTGGAAGGTAACCCCCCTACTCATTGCTGGATGATTCCATCACTTCTGGGTGTTGGTTTCCTACTGCACCCTACCAGAAAATTCAATACTGCCAACTACACAGATACATGCATTGCTATGCAGCATGGCTGGTGGATGATGAATGATGTAAAAATTGAGATATTTTTTCAGGATCTTATAGTATAAGGTGGACATCATGAACATAGCCCACAATCAGCACAGTCTTCTCCAAGCCTCTTCAGGACAGCAGATGCTGGGTGCTGCAGAAATGCAACTACTGTATCAGTTCAGGAATGTACAGCTGTGATATGGTGCAATAATGCATTACCTTCTTTATGGCAGCATTCCAGGCAGAGCTCCATCAATGTAAAAAATGATGGGAATACTGTGTAATGTAAATTTACACATTCCATTACATAACTTACACAACCCCTCTCCCCCAGTCGTCAACTGTTGCACCATCTGCTATAAATGCAAGTGCAACAACAATTGCATAAACTCCACATTTTAATTTACAGTAATAGGTTGTCCAGCACATTGGTGATTCTTTGACACATATCACTCATATTGAAATACTGGCAACCCACTCTGCAGCTGGCCAGGATGGCAGTTTTTGTAATGCATGCTTCCTGCAGCTGACAGGAAAAATTGTTTACATGACAATTACCCTTTAACAGCAGTGCCCAAGCTTTGTGAATGTGATTTTTGAATGCTATATTGCGACAACTTAACTTTACTGGCTTTTATATATCTGTTGTCACATCTGGGTATAGGCAGTGGAACTGCTAGTGGTCTATCACTCTGGCCACCCTTGTACAGTTCTACATATTTGTGGCATTGCTGCCACTATTTGCCTTACTCTTGTAATTTTTATAACACTTGTATGCTGCTGTAAGCTTTGAATCACAAGCATGTAATGGGTATAAATGTCCAACATATGTGTTAAAGTGCATACACTGTCTGTCCAGTGCCATACTGTGTTATACTGATAACCCACTTCTACACAACATAATATTTCACATCACACTGTTACATGACATGTTACTCTAGCTCATTAATATCTGAAGTGGTAATAATACTGCACATTGTGACCACATTTATTAGATTTGTCCTGCACATCAAAGTTGTCTGTTGTTTTAGCCCTGGTAGGGACGATGAATGTTTCATTCTTAAAATATTTACTTCCCATCTTACATACTGTCTTTGGAACATGTCACTAGATATTTCAGTGACTGCACAAACAAAACAAAAATGTGTTATATTATTGGAAAATTCCATTTTGCAATACAGGAAAACAAAATACAATATACACCATATTTATTTCACATTTCACATTTCCTGCCGTGTTTCATGCAGGTGTTTTGGACATCTTTCCAGAATACAAGCCATGTAAATACAACAGAATATAATACAATAAAAATGTACAAATTTCCAAAGAGTGCAGTGCTAGATATCAGAGAACAGAAAATAAAAGCACTAACAAATGCACTGTAAAAATCTTTTAGCCACATGCGAGAAGATTGAGCAAGTTATAGTATGTATTTAATGTCAGGAACTACATAAGAGACAATACTAAAAGGTGTAATCATTGTAATGGCTAAGTTTGCCAAAAGCATTAATACTTCATTAGAATACATTTTTAAGTGTTAAATATAAAACACTGTTGATATCTTCGTATTATATTATTATGAATGCACAACTGTGTCATATAGAAATTCAGAAGTAGTTACAGTACCAGACAGTACAGTTGTAGTGGTTTTTATATAACTTGTAACATGTACATTAATCTACTGTTACATTCAAAATACAGGCAAACCCCCAAGAGCTGACCATCATCTGTTTAATCAAAGTACGTTACAGTCCCTTCTGATAATTCAACTGGTTGATAACCACTTTTTCAAATTTAACTGAAAGAAGTGGCTGAATGTGCAGAAATGTAACTTCTAGCATGCCCAAACCCCTGTCAAAACCCACCCAATAGCCCCTCTTCTTCTGAAAAGCTAAAATCTCCCCTTATAGTTGACAATTCATATTCAGCAGGCTAAACTGAATGTGGTTTCAGAGGAGTAATGTACAGCAGAATGTAACAGCTGTGCTTATGTTGTTGTTTCAAAGCATGATACTATGCAATATATATCTGTATGAACACAATAATAGTTGTTTTTTCATCAGTGAACATGAAGGAACTATTTAAATTTTTGTGGTTGGTCAAGGACCACCACAAACCCCCCACTGCAATATGTAATTCTATGGGCAAACAATTCCATGATTCAACTCTTTGTGATTTGACCATCTTATTGGGAAAGATCCAAGTCAAATCTTGGGGTATTCCTGTACCAAATTTACTGCTAATTACATTTCTCATTTGTACAACAGCTATACCTTTTCATGCTGGTAAATTTGCATCCAACCCGCACCACAGCCCTAAGTACCTTAAAATGGAACTTAATATTCTTGCACACAAATAGAAGGTTCTAATATATCCTCAGATTCAAACCATGGTACCATGTCTGATAAAGACTTTCCACTGGTAACACAGTGAAAGCCATTAAGTACTGTAGAGTCAAATATATGCACTAATGTCTTTTTGTACCAAAACTATTTACATTTACATTCTTTTATTCCTTTCTTGC
>Ga0268261_10004780_pt1 | contig 10197 bp, 9 predicted proteins | sample TergutNc150P1_FD_190353 | JGI IMG/M metagenome (GOLD analysis project Ga0268261, IMG submission 190353) | Nasutitermes corniger P1 segment gut microbial community from laboratory colony in Florida, USA - Nc150 P1 (SPAdes) (version 2) | ecosystem: Host-associated > Arthropoda: Insects > Digestive... | reverse complement strand
GGGGGGTACTGCTGCTTCCAAAGGTGGACAGTGCCACTGTATTTGCCTTCTCCAGTCTTTGCAGTCATTATGTAATTCAACATTTAAACTACTAGACTGGTATTTAAATTGTAGTGTATAGTTTATGAAAAATGTATTACTTGAACAGGAAACAGTAAAATTATGCAATAAATGTAATTTTTAGAAAATAAAACACATTCGTGCAGCATGTCTTAAAAATGTAGTATACTTCCTTGTTGTTTAAACACACAAAATAAATTTTTCAGGGTGCTATTTTATGTACATTCACGAGCAAATACAGGTCGTTGGAAGGTTAAATGTACAGTGCGAAACCCCCATTTCTCTGGTGCTGGCAATGATGCACTATGAGCAGTGGCTTGTACAGTGTGGCTCTTCAGCGGGGTGCTGCTATGTTTGCATGAAACAAGGCCACTTCAAGCACATCATAACTAATTGATGTTAACAGCACAGTGACTAGGAGCAGAATGACTACATCACAACTACAGTGATGTAAGAGTGGGAGAGGTTCCAAATGATGGCACATTTATCTGACTCAAATTATACAGAAAAATTCCCTGATAAATATTACTGTTAGTTTGTTGCATTATCTACAGACACATTCACTAACAATCCTTCCAATAACACCACAAAGCAAACCAACCTTCAGATTATTATAGTTCCTCAGCTGCTTATATTCCCCAGCTCTTATTGAATCCGAAGTTTCCACTTCACTACTCCGAGCCAGCTGAATGGAATCCATACCCTCATGTCCTATGTTTCTAAGAGTCATTTTAATATTATCCTCAAATCAAAATCTAGGTCCACAAAATAGAATCTTTCTTTCAGGTCATCCAATTAACCCTTTAAACGCCGAGTTAAATCCCATCTGCCATCTGCTAGCGTTATTAGGAGCTCACCATATACTCCACGTTAGCAGGATAAGGGTTAACATTATATATACCTTTCTCTCTGCCCCAGGAGATGCATACATCCTGGGAAACTGAATTTTGTACTGTGGTGCATCATATTTGTAGATACTCAGTGTGGAACTTGCTTTTTATCACCATTCTGGTGCTCAGAATTATGAAAAGGTCCCTAGATTTTTGGAAACTCTGTGTACCCTGTGCTATCCCATGCATCATACATGTCACACCCACTTCTCTCTCCTTGATTTCATTGCCCAAATAATATTCAGGGAAGATTCTTTTCACACAGAGTAAGTTTGTGGATCTCAGAATTTTACCTCATGCTTGTATCAATTCTGTTGGAATGATCAGTACCTCAGAATTTACACCTTTTCAGGGTTTTGATAGCAATTTCGCTCTCACAAATACTAAATTTGCATATTTGTATGCACAGCTGTATGCATGTCAGTCAATAACATAACCATTAGCTGACGGCAGTAAGTTTCTGACCTACAAAACAACATTTTAGAAATATGCAAGAAGACTAATGGTCTCATTTTTTACAAAGTTCATTCTAATTTGACACTCCTCAAATTAATTTATTTTTTTACACAGACCTCTAATGTAATATATCAGGTTCTCACAGTGGTATTGTTGAAGATACAGTCTTCTGAGATACGAGGCCTGTTGACAGGCATATTTATTTACCAGTCAACATGATGTAATATCTTGCACAACTTGCATAATCAAACCTCCAACATATTTTTTTACTATTTGTTTCAAGTTCATTAACTTTGGTTTCCGACATTCCTGTTTCTTTGCTGATGCTCTACTGGTTTCAAACCTTAAATTTGATTGATCACGTTCTGCAGTCACTGCAAGTACGCACTTGCACTTCACATTCAAGAGGTCCTGGATTAAAATCTTGCCCTTGAGGTAGCTACCTTGCCTGTCATTTCTTCTGGCTTTCCTAAAACCTTCCATGAATATGTATACCATGAAAGTTCCTCAAATCAGAAAACAACTGCTTCCATCCACATTCTTTCAAATTCACTATTCAATAATCACTCTACCATGTAATGCAATATATTCTGAGCTGCTGAAAGCACCAATAAGGCATCTAAGTAAGTAAATAAATCTGCTACCCTTGTAACTCAGCCCACTTCCTTCAATCTAATAATTGGGAACTCATATCATGCAATCACTGATTGTGTTTGTAATGTTATACACACTCTGCCTGAAGTTTCAATACCCCAGTAATTTTTCAAGCCTTATTTAGATGCACAGCATTTAATATCAGTTTTGTAAGTCATAAACCTATTTCATATCATAACCTGATATCAACTTTGACATCACTGTGATTTTTAAAGTTAAAATTATCAGTACAAAACCTGCTTACTTACTGACACATTCTCCTTAACTTTTACATTCACTAAGTAGACAACAATTACACATGAATGTTCTCCTTCACACATTGAAATATAATCAACCTGCCTATGTGTATGTCATTCCATCACAAGACGTACAAGAATATTTATGTACATTGTGATGTAAGAATGTTGTATAGTTAGGTTTCCTGCAGTGTCAAAGTCTTTTACTCTTGCAAACCCTTATTTCCAATTATTAGTGCATGCACTGTTACAACAAAATATTTAAATGGTTCACAAGCAATTGATAAAACATATATATTATTCAAGCAAGGTTCATTCTGTACATAATAAAATTCATGGAGACCATCAGTTCAGATTCCAACATAACATATCAACAAGTGACCAGATATTCTGCATTCATGAAACACTAGAGAAAAAGAGGAGCAAAATGGGAAAGTATGACAGTAACTCATAGGCTTCAGAAGAGCCTATAACATGATTATGTAGCTCGGCTGTACAATGTTCTCAATGAAAGTTATATACTAAAAAACTGTTTGGTTAATTAACTCGTCATGCTGGGTGAGATTCATGACAGATACTGCATTTCCTACTAGGTATAATAATTATTACCTGCAAGTTTTCAATTAACCCAGGTACTTTATTTTCACCCATTACTGACAATGGCTGGGAGGCAGGCTATCTGTACCATTTAACCTGATTCAGACAGCTACACACATTAGTCCTTTGTGTCTCTATTCTTTCACGTCCACAGAAAAATGTATGTTGTGTACATATCAGAAGGCCATTTAAGTGCCCATACAATTGGGTTAAAATCTGTTTAAAACCCCACAGCAAAGTACATATAGGTATACACCTAATGGGTATCTTATTAGGGATGATTATACTGAACCAGTGTGAACCAAAATAAAATTGCTCAACAACTTTTAATATTAACATCCTCATCTTTGCCTGTACTAAACTTTGTTACAATAAGTTCAGTACTTTTGGTGTTGAGACAGATGGAAAACCAAGATCTCAGTTCACTTCATGCACTTTGTTCAAAAAACATACACAAATACTAAGCGTACAATGAAGGATGTCCTAATAATAACCTTCATGAAATGTTCCAGTGGATTTAATGCAGGTACTGAGCTACCGATGCACACAAGTACATAAGTTTTATATGGCTCTTCTCTACGATGAATTCATAGCATAGAGTGACCGAGTATTAAAAAGGTGCAAGAATGACAACAGGGAAATACGAAGAAATATACCACCTTACAGTACAACGCTTCAGTCATGCACGGTGCTACAAATTCACTGGGTTACACTATGCAGCATGCACATACATACTGACTAGTATACAATATCTATAAATATTCACGGTCACAACCAACTCACCTGTTAATACTTTCATTTACAACCTAAATAAACAACTATGTTATATTCATATTGAACTGGCTAATACTTGGGGCAATGTTTGGCAACTTATTCAAAATTGTATAAATGAAAAAATGAGAATAGACTTGGAAAAGAAATATAAAAACATGAACTTATAATTAAAAAACTAAAAGTAACTCAAATTCAACTCCCAACCAAAACAATGATCTTCTTCCCTAGAGTTGTTAACAACATAAAAACTGATTTCACTGAAAAAGAACTTTCCCTGTTAAGTAGGGGTTTAAAATACAACTCAAAACCCCCAGAACTGGATCAAAATTCTAACACTGGAGCCACATAAATAAAACTATTTACAAGTGAGTTGTTGTGAATGTGAAGATTTATGGACATTATATTTGCTACCCCAACGGGCATGTTTCACATAAAATTTTTCTGGCTAGAATAACTTTCTTCTTTGTGTGAAAAGAATTTAACAACTACTACTCACAGCTGAATACGTACTTAAAGCTCCTTCAAAATCATCTTTGCTTAAGGTGACACCCACAGAGTTCCGTTCATCATGGCAAGTTCCCTTCAGACGGAGGAACTGATTTCTGCAACATAGTGTCAATCTTTACTTGTCATAACCACATAAAGTTGTACAGTGTAACATGCATGTATACAGTGAAACTGTAACGTTATGTTCCTTGAATTTTCAAAAATAAAGCTATTTAGGTATGTTTTTATTGGTCCTATTCCATAAGAATTATATTTTCTACACACATACATGTGTTTTCTATCCAATTCCTCAATTATGTGAGCAAAATGAGCATAAACTGACTTGTTCCTGTCATCAAAGTTCTTTAAACTGGGATTTAATATCTCCTTTATTTTCTTCATGTACACTTACTATTCCTAAGGCTTCAAGGTTGTGCCAGCATAAGGTAAAAGCAAACAAAAGTTCCATATCCTCATTAAATTGCTGTGTTAGCGTTGCTTACCGAATCTACAGTGAACTCAAGTGGCAAACAGTTTTACTTTCCTTTCTGCCCACCTCTGTTATAAGTAATCCCAAATTCCATGCTTTAATAAGTAGCCATGTTAGTTTTGTTTCATAAATCTACTGTGAATTAACCTAACAAGTATGAACTTTCTGGTTGTAATTAATTTTGCACCACAAAGAGAGAACCAAAGAAGAGAAAGCATTCTCTTTTTCATGAAACAATGATGATTCTAGACCGAGTGGATGCTAATACGGAAATGTATGTTGCACTGGCAGGATTACAAACTAAGCAAATAACATTGACCAATGCTTGTAAAAACAGGAAATACACTAAAATCTCTTACGTACAATGTGGCAGGTTCTTGTCAAAAGAGGAGCCTGAAACAGTCACCATTTCAAAAACAGGTAAGTTTGCTGGTAACGTGTTAAACAAGGTACAGCCACCAGTGTGGTTATCACTGGCACATTCCTAGCAAATGCTCAACACACTGCCACAAGGTTGGGCACTCAATACTTCAAAGCCCCTGATGGCTTGGTTTGGCTATGTGAAGCACCAAAGTTCTGAGTACAAAACCAAATCGGAAGACTGCTAAAGTGGTCAACAGTACAGGAATGAAGAACACAAGAGTTTTGCAAAACTGTTGAGTTATGAAAATACGAACATTATAATGCTGATGAGACAGTGCTGCTCTTCAGGCTTCCACCTAACAAGACACCGAGTCTGAAAGACAAACCTTGCAATATTAGAAAGAATTCCAAGGACAGAAGAACAGTTCTGTTACGTTGCAATGCTGAAGGGACTGACAAACTCCCACTATTACTTACAAGAAAGAATTAAAAGCCTTGCTGCTTTAAAAATGTCAGATAGTTTCCCATAAAATAGGTAGCCAACAGAAAAGCATGGTAATCAAGAAACAAAAGTGTCGTTTTTTCTTTTATTATTATTATCATCATCATCACTATAATCACCACCACCACCACCACCACCACAATGGTACGAATCTGGTGAAGAAAAGCATGGGTTTCACAGGCCATATTTACTGGCTATTTAAGGGCATTTACCTGCCAAAATATTTCCCAAAACAATGACTGTATGATGATTTTACAATTATATTACTTTCTGAGGACCCACGTGCTGCTCACCCCCAAGACACACATCCTAAAACTGCACCAGCATTCTCCAATCACTTAACCAGGGAATAATGATCTCATTCAAAAATCATTACCACAAGCAACCTATAAGACAAACTATTTCTAGTTGCTTCATGAAGATAAATGTATTACAGATCACTGCAGAATCATGGCACTGTGTTTCACATTGACAGCAGGTACCTGTTTTAAGAAATGTGGACATAATTTAAATCAAACCAATGATGTTCAAGATGCAACCAAATTTAGCACAGGCAGTTGAAAGCAGGTGCATCATTTCAAGAATATGTAACCCGCAGTAATGATGTTGCAATGTATAAGGTGCAGACCCTAGAACACATGCTGGACTCAAATAGATATGCACTTTATACCTGCTGAATGAAATGCTTATATATAATGTGTCTTATGGGGAGGAGGAACAAGGTGGTGGGAAATACTAAACCCCAAGCACATTCCTGTCAGCCTTTGAGACTGTCAGAAAATACCTCATAAGGTTTGATGATAACACAAAGGCTGCCCTCAGGAATATTAAGACTGAGGTGTACAGGGTTCAGCAGGAACTGATAAGGCATTGATTTGGATATTCATTCTTCTGAGATATCATGCTGTATCAATGGGTATTTCCATCCCTAAAGTTGAGACCACTATGTTATCTTGAAACACCAGGAACCAATTACCCAGTGATGCACTAATATATCCCTGAAGAATGGATACATTAGCTACACTGTTGGTAAAACCTCACAAGTCACTAGCAACCACTAATTTAACAGACACACTGAACAAGTAAACTAGATTCCATCTGCAATGTTATATACAGAACCAGATTATATTTTGAGCCCTTAACATGTGAACAGGATGCCTCTGTCCTGTTAAATGTAACTCTTTGCAGCCAGCAGGGTAAACACTGTCCTGTACAGGTGCATGCATGGGCATTTAAAATGAAAATAATTCCAGTAATTCACTGCATTGAGATTTAAAGGCCAGACAATAAAGGCTAATGTAATACAGTATTAATTTAGAGTATTTAATTTCAACAGCTACATACATTTTCATTGTTTTGATTTTACATAATTTTCAGTGGTACCTTATGAAACACACAAAGATTCACTGTATGTATACAAAAAATCAGGCAATGTTGCAGATCACCTGGCCCCTCCTCACCATCTTCCGATTTTCACACTATTTCATGGTGTAATAAATAAATAATTTTGGACCCTGAGTGTTTATGTCTGACAGTGCTCTCCCTACCATTCCTGACCAATAATTTTCATGATATTCTTCAATACTGTGCACATACCTGCAGAAATTGAGAGGTATTTTGTGTCTTTTACAAGTGTTTTTATATCAAATTCATACTAATGTAGTTTTAGATTTTTCATGAATTCTACTACCACTTGCTCCTCATGTACATGGACGGTATGTAGTTCCCTGTAGAGTCTGTACTTTCATTTATTTCTCAGTCCAACAGCAGACAATGTCAGTTAAACTCTGCTTCACCAGTTTATCATTCAACATCTGCTCTTGGGTGCTGCTGACGATCACCCCAAACTATCCTTTCAATCAATGCTGGCACAGGTAAATGGAAACTCCTGGCAGTGAAAGGTTAATCACTATATTTCCTGCAACTTATGGCCACTGTCAATTATATTCAGTCAGTTACCATCAATGGCTGATTTTGAAGATATTCTTGGAACACAATCATCCCTCCAACATTTTAAGCTATATGACCCTTTTCATTGTGTTAGCCTGATTAGAACCGAGATGTCATGCAGAATTTACAGTGAAACCGGCTGCTGTTACATTCTACTTAAAGGATTCAGAATCTAAGTGACATATATCAAGATGAAACATTACTATTTATAAACTACTGGCATATAATAGGTGGATTATTTTATTTCATTAACTATATTTGGAGCTGAAGTTATTCTTTGTTCTGTATTCTGCTGAAATGCTTCATTTGGTGAGAAAATGCATGCACTGATTGATATAGTGGGTGGCTTTCTGAATTCTACTGCACAAGTTTCTCATCATACTGCATTCAAGTTCTGTGGACATACGATCAATAGGGCTCTGGGACCCACCCAGCCTACCATCCAGTGCATTCTGGGGAATCTTGCCCTGGGAATAAAGTGGTTGGGGTATGCAGTTAGACATCTCTGTCTAGTGCCAAGGACTGAAGTTTTACCTCCAGTCACCTACACATCATTCTTGGTGTAAGCTTACCTAATTCCTGCATACACTTACCTTAACTTCTATGCTTTCAAATAAAGTACAAAAACTGAAAATAATTCCAGTCCAGAAGAAGTGTGCTAAAATTGGAATATAATCAGAAGAAACGTGGGAAGATGACTTCTTGTGTGAGATGACAATAATAAATTCTGCCAGACAATGACTTCAAATTGAAGCAGCATTATATAACTATTAAAATGAATTTTTACATTCTATAAGAGACAAACATTTTTAAAAAAATGCTCAGGGTGGTGGCGGAGCCATTTCTACAGTTTTAAATGCAATGCAACTGCTGCTGATGAGATTTAACAATTTTACCTGGAAGCAAAAATACGTATCCTCTATTTCTCTTTATTTTCTTCGTTTTATCCTACTACTTTTAGGAAATTTATTCAAGATTTCATAATGCATTCTTTTCCTGTACCTTCTCTTATTCATAGAAATATATGGCACTGCTATATGGTACTAAAATACTGGACTTATTGTTGTGGGGATGCATCCTACATTTTATTCTTGGACCAAATCGATATGCTATTGAACTTCTACTTATGCTACTTCCCAAGTAGACTGTGCATTGCATCATTGCTTCTCCCTTTTCTGATTCACTTGGTCAGTAGCCATGAAGAACAAAGTAACACTGACGGCAGTCAATTTATAACCTCAAGATCAGATACTGTTCCTTTAGATCACGATATTAAATAGTTAAACTTCTACAAGCTGTTCTCAGATATGTATTGTTGGTACGTCATGCAGTTGCTCATATGCAAAGATGACACACATTTACTGATAGAAATATGACTTCAAGCATCTGTGACAAAATATACCTGATGGCATGGAACACAAGAGCTGACAAGTCAGCATAGAGGAATCCTGAAGCTTCAGCTGCTACATGACACAAATCAGCACTGACATTCACACTGCACTTCTTTGAAAGCCACTGAAGCATTGAAGTACGCTGTAACTCATCTGGGCTCTGCATGTACACCACGTGTAGAAACACTCGAGCCAATGCCGGAGAGATGGCAGACTGCATTCACACATAATCCATTTAAGCTATATACAAACAACCAATATGAATGTATTCAGTGTGAACACAAAGGTTAATGGGCTCCTCTCACAGACAGAGAAATACCAGATGATGTCTGAATTTTACTGCAATAATCTGTCTTTTTCTAATCGTTCGTTGAAGGGACTGGGATGTAAATCACAATCAGACACAGACTTTACACAAAACATAACATGTCACATGATAAAACATCAGTGCCATGCTGTATTCACAATTTCAAGCAATGAAACATTCTTACTCAAGATTCAGTTGTATAATCATTTGTACCTGATCCCATGATGCTAACCTACAAAATGACCCACATTAAAGTGTTGGTATTAAAATTTATATTATGTTAAATAATTTCACAACACAAGAATTAATGGACTAGAAAAATCTAGGAAATCAGAAAAGAGGCTTTTGAGTTCTGGCTGTAACACCTTACTTTATTACTTACCCAATGTTGTTTTCATCCTTCAAGTGGTATGTTCATGTAAAGACGAGGTCATTTACAAACTTCATTTGTGGAACACTGTGTGTCTGATCTAGAAGTATCAGCATGTGGAACAGAAACTAAAACTTACCATATATTTGTTCATGACATTACACGTTGCTACCAGAACAACTGGAAAAGTTTTATTTTCCTGGAAGAGGTTTTCTACCTCATTAATGAAGGCACTGGTAACTCGACTGTTTTCAGTGCCATCTTCAACTCGGCACAGTACCTGAAATATGTACATCACAACAGGCTAAAGCAAATTAGTTTTAGGTCTCAGAAGGTGGACACATCTTAAAATATTCAAAGATTCAGATATAATTTTAAAGATTCAAGAAGAGTGAAGAAGTACTTCAATTTTACTACTAATTTATACTGTCACGACATTTGTTATTACACTACTTTTCATGGTCTCTCTCTCTCTCTCTCTCTCTCTCTCTCTCTCTCTCTCTCACAGAGAGAGAGAGAGAGAGAGAGAGAGAGAGAACTGTACCATTAACCCTTAGGCTACTAATGTCATATATATATGGAGCGCCTATTCTTGATGTTTCTAGATCACATACAACGACGCAGCACAGTCGGTAGGACTCCTCTGGACGAGTGATCAGCTCGTCGCAGAG
>Ga0268261_10004779_pt1 | contig 10198 bp, 8 predicted proteins | sample TergutNc150P1_FD_190353 | JGI IMG/M metagenome (GOLD analysis project Ga0268261, IMG submission 190353) | Nasutitermes corniger P1 segment gut microbial community from laboratory colony in Florida, USA - Nc150 P1 (SPAdes) (version 2) | ecosystem: Host-associated > Arthropoda: Insects > Digestive... | reverse complement strand
TTTCTTTCTTTCTTTCTTTCTTTCTTTCTTTCTTTCTTTTTTCTTTTTTTTTTTTTCTTTTTTTCCCCCCATATCACCTTGCAAGAGTAGAAAATATTTTAGTGACAGAGTATATCAGCCACAGTTATAAATTTCATATAAAGTTCTGTTTGCATATGAATGCTTTCCTCTTATTTGATTCACTCATTGTGATGAAAAGCATAGTGCAAGCAGAAATAAAAACTCTTTAGAAGTTTAATTTGCAGTAGATTCATGCGACACCAACACCACAGCTTTTAACCTTTAGGAGATAGCTTTAAATGCCAATTGGTTCTCTTGATGATCTGATTTTTTTCTGGCTTTGCATAGACATATAAGTTGTTACCAAGCAAACACACATAGACCAGTATATGGCATGCTAAGCCATTTGCCAGTATAGTTTAGAGATCAGCAACAGATTGACATGGTCTCTTAGGGTGATAGAGGTTAATAAGACTGAAACTTGAGGTCACTTATAACAAATTGTAAACAGAAAATAAATTGAAACTTTTTACCATTTCTTTTCATAGTAGATTTAAAAATTGCACTAACACAGTAATTTAATAAGCACATGGAATAAGTAGTTAGTTGTGACACACACCAAAAGTTATTTGTTACTGCACGGGCTGGGTGTTGGTACGAAACATGGCTCCATTCTGCTGGCAGAGCCTTGGAGGCATAGAGTAGTAAGCATACATGAATACTGTAGAGGAGCTAGGAAATTACAACTGGAAATCAATTTTTTCTTACCCGGATATCCAATTGCAACTACATAAAACATTGGCAACAAGTGAATTTATGCTCGGTATGAACGCATAATTGGGGCACTGGGTAGAAAGCATAAATGTATATTCGTGGGAAATATAACTGTTTTTTGGAGGTTTTGGCAGGACCAGTACAATTAATTATGCATAGAATCGAGGAAAACATTGATTCAAGGAACCGAGAGTCCAAGTTTGCACTTTGCTGCTCTGTTGGAGAATGTCCCTCATGCAACAAGAGAACAAATGTGGGTGTGACATGCTGGTGTACCATTCCATTTTGGCGGTGAGAGAGTGTAGATTTGAGCAAAAATTATCGAGAAAGTAGGGTAGGAAGTGGTGGACCAGTGGTGTGGCCACCTGAGTCACCTGACCAGAAACACTCTGATTTCTTCCTGTGGAGTGTACGTACCACAAGTCATAAACCAGACAGCAGGTAGTATAGTGCATAAACAGAGCTGCTGGCATAAGAATGGAAATGGAACACATTCATTTCAGCTTGGCAGTGTGCTTGCAGTCACAAGGTGGTCATTTCAAACATATGACTTAGTTGTACACATTTAAAGGTTTACAGGGTTAACTGAAAATTTATGTGATATTAATTGTTGTAATATCCTAGCACTTAACCTGATAACTGTGTCTGATTGACTTGTGGATTGTAGGATTCACCCCCACCCCCACCTCCCACCATATGACCTCTTCAGACATTCTCCTGAAGTTTGGTAAACATGTAAAACTTTCTGTATTGTTACATTAAGAAATTTTGGCATTTTACTGCAGAACCAGTTTATAAGTTGTGTTCTACAGGATTGCAGATACTGGATGTTATGAGGTGAATTTCTGTCTGAATGCTAGTCTGAAAAATGTTCTTGCATCAAAATTACAAATCAGGAAGCAGATTTGCCCACAAATATATGTCTGTTTCAGGTTCAGTGTCCAAGAATTTTAAACATTTGAATCATGTGAAAATCTGATTGAATTTGGAACTTGCATGCATAACTTCAGATTTGAGAATACTCTAGAAAATATGAAAGCAGATGAATTTGTTGAAGCCTGAAGCTATGGGTTTAGTAAGAGTTTGGATGTTGGTGATAATAAATGATAAATAATTAGAGATCTTATGTCCAGGTGTTGCGCAGTATCCTTCAGGCACCTCATACCCTGGCACGCCGTGTTCTCAAGCACCTTTCTCCTGCATGGATGTGGACTCTGAAACAGACAGCAACCATGACACTGCTCTCACACTGGCGTGTGCGGGAGGGCATGAGGAGTTGGTAGAACTGCTGCTGTCTCGAGGTGCTGACATTGGTAAGGGGCATGATTTTTGTCTCTTGGAATATATGGGCAGATATAGGGAGTGCTGATTGCCGTAACATGTATTTTATGCCTGCATATGGAACGCATGAACAGCATAACCTATGAAATTACCATGATTGTGCAGATTCGTATTGTGGTCATGTGATGGTTGGCTAGTACCAGCATTTTAGAGGAATATCCTGGAGAGGAAGGAGGTAGTATGTTTCTCTGAAATGTTGGTACTCACCTGGCAAACAGTATGGTATCATAAGCTGTAAGACCACAGTATGAATCATGAATACTACAATTTTCATTTAATAGCTATTTTGATTATTGTACATTGTGTTTACTTCCTTGCAGTTCTTGGTTTGATTAAAATTCTGTACTCCCAAACCTCAAAAGAACTGTTACTTGTTATTACATAACTACCTGTCATGTAGCAGAACCTGAAGCTGATGTGGAAGCCCATCCAATGTTTATGTTCCCAATTTAGTGCCTTCCACATCCCATGTCATTCTTGGACATGATACAGGCTAATTAGGAGGAGGTTTCTGCACCAATGTTATTTGTGGACTTGTTTTCCCCATAAAAGTTACATGGTAGCCTCATACCCCTACAACATCGATGACGACAGCCACAGCAGCAGTAACAACAACAACAGTAATTCATCAACTTGTGTAAAAGTTAAACCCAAGTCAGTGATGATGATGATGATGATGATGATAATGATAATAATGATAATAATAACAACAACAACAGTAACTTATGTATGTAAATCATGGCATTTCTCACAAAGTAATGGCATTTTTAGATTACCACAAAAGTGACAGTATGACTGAAGAAGGTGCTGGGTATAAGTAATATAACTTTTCCCTCATTTACACCTCATTTGTTTAATTGTTATTTGATAAGAGAAAAGCTACATTATGTGATGATTTTTGTAGAGAGAGAATAAGATAACTAGTAACATAGAACACTGAATGAGTATGGAACTACACACATGAGCCAGAGAAAGGTTTAGGAATGATTCAGAGTGTGGGTTGCCTATGGTTTGAATTCTAGAGTGCAATTAATTGTAATGTGTTAGGGTTAAGGACCAGGTCCATGACATCTGTGAAAATGCATGGGTAAAATTGCATCTGAAACATATCATTGGAAACAAATGGCATTAGAATTGCTTCAGAACTGGCTGAAAACATATTGATTGGACAGTATTAATTTTGTTGTAACTTAATGACGCAGATACCTGTCAGTTTTTTATTTGCAGTTGGTTTTTCAATTTCATGTATAAAATATTTTTGTGAGCACATTACACACATATAATTTTGTTCTGTGACCACAGTTCAGTACCACATGGCAGAGCCATACAGAGGGGACCTGCAAAACTGCTGTTTTACATACCTTCCAAGCTGTATCGTTATGTTATTCGTACATTGCCTGTCTTGTTATTTCAGAACACCGTGATAAGAAGGGTTTCACGCCGCTCATTCTAGCAGCTACTGCTGGCCATGAAAAGGTGGTGGAAATTCTTCTGACACATGGGGCTGACATTGAAGCTCAGTCAGAAAGAACTAAAGACACACCCCTCTCCTTAGCATGTTCAGGTGGCCGTTATGAGGTATGTAGAACAGAATGCACATTCATTTGTTTGGAGGATGACCAGAAGTCAGCATTTATTTCTCCCCTCCAACTGCCATAAATGAGTGCCTGATTTCCTCAGTGGTAACATGACTGGAAACTAATCTTTTTCTGTACAAGATTTGGTGTTATGTTCTGTTCTGGGATGTGATGCCATTTAGTCTGGTGGAAATTTATTGACATTTTGGAGGAATGTTGGTACATTTCTACCAGATACATGGCATCACATTCAAAAGATGATAATCTTCAATTTTCTCTGAAATTACGAAATCTGTTAACCCTTACCTATATAGAGTCTCATGTAAGTACTGTTGTTAATGCTGAATTCTTGCCATACTTCTGGTAGTTAGTTGCTGGCATGTCACTATGGAGCCCATGCACAGTCTGCAAGGGATTGCTGGTGGAAAAATGGGCATTAGTGTATGTTGTATGTTAGTGCTTCAGTTTTCTCCTGTCATTCATTCTATCAGTGCTGCATACTGTACATCACCATCACCACAACCACATTCATTATAATCATCATCAGGTGCAGTTAGTACACTTACTACACTCCACTTATTTTGTTGTAGATATTAAAGTATTTAATATTCAGTGTGTGTTACATCCATGACAAACTCAGCTTTATAGTGAGAGAGTTTACAACCTAGTGGATGGGTAAAGAGCATACAGCCTTTCTGTTCTTCTCATGTGATATAGTTGAGGTCAGTAATTCAAGAATGATTAGATGGGCAGGACATGTAGTACAAACAGGGGAAGTAAGGAATGCTTATATGATCGTCTGTTCAAGAAATAGATATGAGTGGGTCAGTGATATTAAAATGTATCTTGGCCTAGGGCTATGGGAATACACTCTTGTCACAGCCAACATAATGAGAGGCATTGGCACATACAAACATATATGAAGACGTATTATCTGAGACTGCAAACAAGTGGATTTTTTTTAGTTTGCCAGACTGTGGAGTTGTGAAATCATTAGGAACTGCCTTAGATTGGGATCCCTTGAAAGGCTTTTCTGATCCTGGTAAAGAACTGTGGGTTTCATAAATAGAAGAAATTTATTTTCAACCTGAGTATAACACTTGGTATACCGAACAGAGTTATTTGGCAGTCGCCTTGACTGTTAAGTGAGCTGCTTGTGGCATATGGGTTAGTTGATGAGTTGTCTTGACAGTCAGATTTCATTCTGTTAACAGCTCTACAGTGAGCGGCAGCTTATGGCACATGTATGAATTGGTGAGTTGTCTCAGCTGTCAAGTTCAACACTAGTAACAGCTGTTACAATGAGCAGTTCAATTGTGTCAGATGGAACTCATGTGCTTCTGTTTCTTCAGGTCGTGGAGTTGCTTCTGACACGAGGAGCCAACAAAGAGCACCGTAATGTGTCTGATTACACTCCCCTCAGTCTTGCTGCTTCAGGTGGTTATGTTAACATCATAAAACTTCTGTTAGCACATGGAGCTGAGATCAATTCAAGAACAGGCAGCAAACTTGGCATTTCACCACTCATGTTGGCGGCAATGAACGGCCATACCGGTAAGTTTCACTTCTGTGCCCTTCTGTACAAAATTTGGAGGTCTGTGACTTTTAAACCAAGGTATGATGCTAGATTTTGCAATACACCTGTTTGTGGGCATGTCTGTAGGGTGTGGGAATTTTAATAACCCTTTCCTCTCAGCAACTGGAGTGTGCTGTAGATGTGGATTCCTTGCTGTACTGAAGCAGAACATTGACTATCTTTTATTTCTTGCACATCTTTTCTCTATCCTGATGATCAATTCATTGTCATTGGCTTCCATAAATGGTTGTAGAAAAATAACCAAATGGACATCTGATAATCTTGGATGTAAAAATAAAGTTATCTCTGTGCATGCCATGAAGGCATGTGGGGGCTGGAGGTATGGTTCCACTCATTCAGCTACAACATTAGATGGAGATGAGTGATCAGCTTTACAACTAGAACACTATGCTCCATGGGAGAGTGCCCCAAAGTCACACTGACCAGGAGGCTGGGTGGGTGCCAGAACCAGTCTGGCTGCTTTGTAGAAATGTTTTGAAAATTGAACCATGATTTCTGTTTTCCAGCTTTTAGCCTAGTCCTATGCCAGCCTCAATGTTCTGGCTGCCTAATTTTGGTTTTAAGCTGTTGATCAAGCTTTAGCTAATAAAAAAAATGAGGTGGTTAATACCATACTTACTGCATGAATTTGAAAAATGTTATGTCTGCGTACTTTTATTTGTTACTAGTAATTCACCATATTTAGTGCCAGGGTTAAAAATGGAGTGGCACGTTACTCCCACTGTCCAGTATGCTCTCATGGAAAGCACAAGTTCTACTTTACCTTGACTATTTTTACATCTGTTCTCTCACATAAAGTTACATTTTATACTTGTGCAGCAATGATTAATTTTTGTGAAAAATGGCCACTTGGAACACAGTAGAAAATAGCAGTACATGATTAATCATATTGCTGACTTATAGCTGAATAGCTTATTTATTTAAATTCATGCCTCCACCCTCCTGTAGTCAAAGTATGGACAGAGGAATCATGATGTACTGTAAACAAGATATTCACAGTCAGCTGTTGAGGTTAAGGAGATATGTAAAAACCTGTGTCTATCAGAAGATATCTGTGGATATCTGAAGCAGTGGAGTGAGCTGTAAATGTAGCTGACATGCAGTGACATGTGAGGATATGGTCATTAAAATCTCAGTGCTGCTTAATGTGATTTATCTGACATTAATTCAGTCTGGTGTTTTTTTATCAGGCATCATATATATATTGTGAATTTGACATTTAGGTCTTAAATGAATGGGATGTGTTTTGTGCTGTATTGTGATCCAGAAGTAAGGAAAAGTAGTTGACATAAACCTGGCTGAAATGGAAAAATGCTAAGGTACTTTTGAATCCTGTTATCAGAAGGTCTTATTTGAACCTGTTGGCATGGAACGATGACTATAGTCCCTGCCAAGTTCGATGCTCAGGAAGCTGAAGGACAGCTAAAGCTGTTGTCAAGAACATGTCAGTTCTGGAATTTTGTTGTACAGCCCGCTGCAGATAAGTAGTGCTTTGATGTATGTAGCTGTCTCTGCTTGAGCACAAAGGCAAGTTGGTTTATCAGAATGTTTCCTACCCACCCTCTTAAATTTTTGTATTTAATTTTGGCACCAGAGGGTTGAAGAAGAACTTCACTGACTGTAAACTGTATTGTGTCTCCACTTATTTGTAGTTCTGTGATCACAAATGTGTAGTACACATTTGGCACATTCATTATTGGAACCAAACGCCTTCGTCTTTTGCAGCTTCGACCTGTAATGTTACATTTTGGCATGTCTTTCCTTCAAAAATGCAATCATGTATGTTTACAGGACATATTGAATCTTTGGAAATGGACTGCTGACACAGTTCAGATATATTGCTAGCATGAATGTTTTTTTATCTGTTACTGAGTAGTGGTTTTTTGAATAAATGTCATATTCACTAACATTGTGGGGCTTGAGAGAAAGTAATTTGTTGTGCTCCAGACTTTCTTTGTGGTGTTGTTTAATGCAACACAAACAGAAATCTAATTTTGGTCTTTCGTATGAATATCAGTAACAAAAGAACCTAGTAGAAACTGAATTTGCAATGTGTACTGCAGTGGCATTAACTATGAAGCCAGTAAGTGAGGTGACTTTAAGGTACGTGGCTAGAATTAAAGTCTTGATAGGGTCATTGGTGTACCTGTATTCCAACAGTTCCATTTGGCTTATGTGTGAGGTGGGAGAGGTAAAGTAGGAAACGTGTGAAGATAACCTCTTATACCCATCAGGTGCCCAGGTACAAAGTATGAGAAGCTTGGATCTCATGTCCCCAGTATATACACCACAGGTGTGCCATCTGGCTGGTGACCTCTGGTCCTCTCAGACTTTTCCCTTTAAGGATGTCTTGATCTTTTCCTATGTTTGGTGCATTTCAGCTGCTGTGAAACTGCTCCTGGACATGGGGAGTGATATCAATGCTCAGATCGAAACAAATCGCAACACTGCCCTTACACTTGCATGTTTCCAAGGAAGGCATGAAGTGGTCAGTCTTCTCCTTGATAGGAAAGCAAATGTAGAACACCGAGCTAAGACTGGTTTGACCCCATTAATGGAAGCTGCAAGCGGTGGTTATGTGGAAGTGGGTAGAGTGCTGTTGGATAAAGGTGCAGATGTGAATGCCCCACCAGTTCCTTCATCTCGAGACACTGCACTGACTATCGCAGCTGACAAAGGACATTGCCGATTTGTAGAACTTCTGCTATTCAGGTAATAAGATGTGGTGTGCTAAAGAGTGCCTTTTGCAGAAACATTATCTTTTATTGTGAGCACCTGATGTCTAAGTAATACTGTCCGTGGGCTGATGATCTTGGGTCTGTTCTCAGTAGGTGCTTGAATTTCACTTTTTGCCATCACATTCAGGCCAGCCTGGGGGCCCACCCATTCTATCAATTTGGGACCAGCAAGGTTCTTTCACCTGCAGGAAATTGGGATATGAAAGTTACCTCTTAACCTTCCTCTTCCTGCTGTAACATTGTAGAGCTTGAACGTTACCCACATATATCCACATTGTCAAATAGCGTATATTGTATGTGGTATTAATATATTAGGGCATATCCAGGGGTTTCCACATTGAGTCAATAACAAATACATTTCTTTGTTATTGGTCATTGTTGTCCCCTTGGAAATAGTTTCCTTCCAAGTGTATGCAGCACATACAGTGTTTCTGCGACCGTTAGAAGCATCCCTGATACTGACCTTTTGGCACCACATGTAGGGCACTTACAGCTGCAGTTTGATTCTCTGGCAGCACAAAGAAGTTAACAGGGTGCAAGTTCAGGTGACTAATTAGGGTAACAGCCATAAATTGCTGATACTCCTGCTTATTGGTAGGTAAGGGGATAAACTTCCCAGAGGTATGTCACATTATCAAGACCGCCATTCAAATTTGCTGGCATGTTGCATGTAAGAGGCCTAACCTGTCAGCGATTTCCAAAGTGGTAGTCCCTTCCACCAGTGTTCAATAATGATTTTGCAAACTTTCTCCATGTTTTCATCTCTGTGAGCTGTGGAGGGCCAGCCTGAATGTTCGAAATCTTTGAACTGTTTCCTTGTTTGACTTGAGAAAACCACTCAGGAGTCTGTGTTCTCCATATGACATTGACACTGAAAGATGTTTTGAGAATTTTATCTGTTTCTATTGTTGTGCATGTGAGTTTGAGGCAGAACTGTGCAAGTGTGTTTGTTCCTCCATACACACGAAACAACGAACACCCACTAAGAAGCAGCACAGGCCTGTGGCTGCAAAAGTCACTAGACTGACTAATGAAGATAATGATACTATGATGTCTAGTGGTTAAGAGCTCTACTGCTTTCCATCCTCAGCTGTAAAAATGACGAAAACTTCAGGGTATGCCTGTCTTTCAAAGTCATGTTTAATAGACCATATTAAAAGAATAAGATACATTACCGCATTGCAGCTTGAACTCATCGATATATATATATAGTTTGTGTGTGGTGTTTGTTTGTGTGTGTGTTAATTGTAGTTGATCAAGAGACTGATAATCCTTGGGTTTAGAGTACCACAGTTGATATACTCATATATACAGGTTAGGCATTGTTTAAATGATATGACAGTTCTTGTTTAATTGCCTCAAAAAGAAAGGAAGACTTGTGGAGAAAGTGTACTGGAAAAAAAAAGTGTGTGTTTAGTTTTATCCACAAATTTTGTTAAAGTCATTCTTTATACCAATACATATTGAGCAAGTTACACTTGAGATTTCACAAGAAGGCATGTAGGTCTTTTTGTAATATGTCCTTTATGTTTTTCCAGTTTGTAACAAACACCACAATATTTTGACAGATTTAAATAAAACTGCCCGCTGTCCAAATTGATGAAATTCTATTCAGCAGTTATTGATTTCTTGTGTGTGTACTGATGGACGTAGTGACAGGCGTTAAAGTCTTAGTCAGGATGTGGATATTAATTGCAAAGTCAACAGTTTGCATAACATTTCTGGAATCTTTTCAAGAACCTATATATTTGTCATTTGTTTTGCAGTTTCTGTAAGCTTCAGGGTGTGCAAAAATTCCAAGAAAAAAAGTAGCATAAAATTTTACGTGTATTTGTAATCATTGGGACTTGATTCAAACCACAGGGAAAATGATTTCTGTTGTCTTAATTTTCTTTGTACATTCAAGAATCCAATAATGCTTAAGTCATCCCCTACACTACTTACAGTATGAAAGTTTTGGTGCTTTATATTAGCACACCACTTGCACAGAGGAAACAGAAAAGTTGCATTTATATGTATGCTATATATACTTATGGAAGAACACCCTTAACCCTTAGGTGACTAATGTCATATATATATGGAGCACCCATTCTTGATGTTTCTAGATCACACGCAACGACGCAGCACAGTCGGTAGGACTCCTCTGGACGAGTGATCAGCTCGTCGCAGAG
>Ga0268261_10004778_pt1 | contig 10199 bp, 2 predicted proteins | sample TergutNc150P1_FD_190353 | JGI IMG/M metagenome (GOLD analysis project Ga0268261, IMG submission 190353) | Nasutitermes corniger P1 segment gut microbial community from laboratory colony in Florida, USA - Nc150 P1 (SPAdes) (version 2) | ecosystem: Host-associated > Arthropoda: Insects > Digestive... | reverse complement strand
TATATATATATATATATATATATATATGACATTAGTAGCCTAAGGGTTAATGGACCTAGCGAGCCCGGCCGTCTCAGGGACGTCTGTGTATGCCAATGGGTTAAGTTAAAAGATATCGCGCCAATCATAAGAACCAATGGGGATAAAGAATACATAATTTTAAAGTTTTCGGCCTATTACGAGACTGCTAAATTTACAGGGAACCAATCAGACTAGTTGGGCAAATTAAAGTAAGGGGAATTTTGAAACAGGGAAACTAACTTCACATAATGTAGCGAACGAGACACAGGTTTTTCGATTGTCGTAGAAGGAGGACGCGCTTGTGCATCGCTCCAGATTTAGGCCAGATTAACATACTAAGTTACATAATTAGAAATTTATAAGTGTTTCTACGGCGGTACAGTTTTAAAACAAATAATATTAAATTGGATATCCTCGGTATTACCAAGTTTCGGACAATATCATTTTATTATTCCTTAAAGTTTAATACGCAGTGAATACGCTACGTGAGAGAGTGATCCGTGCTACGTTTGTCGTATGCAATGATAACTTGTAACAATAGCGCCCATTAACTGAAAATAAAATCACACAGATTCTCCAGATCATCGATTAAACAAAAATCGTATTAATAATTCATCTTCATCAAGCCCATCACACTCAGACCATTGTAGTCCCTGAAAACTAGGTCTCATTTGAACCGAATGAGCGAGAAAGGCGAGCCGGACTGTTATAACTCTTAACTTCAATTTTTAAAGTGATATAAACCCAGGTTTCACACAGCCCGTGATCTGAGGTGTACAGTAAATTTAATATACACGACATTTCATAAAACTTTCTCGTATCGTTTGTGTTATTTGTGGTTTATTTAAGGACGTTGCTAGGGAAGCCGATTATATAAGCGGAATAGTGAATAAATGACGAACTGAAAGGATGTGGCAGAAAAAATTCGCGTCAACTTTCAATCAATATGTTAGCAACTGTTTAGAAAAACATGCGGAAAAGCACGAACAGTTTGGGTTATGAAAAGTTGTTTCCGTTTCAAGACTCAATAATCTTATGATGTACTAAAAATGGCCTCGTCTCAACTGCGACTTTCTTTTCATACTTTAAGAGTAAACACCATTTTTTGAAGTTAAATACTTTTTTGTTCTTCTTCGTTCTCTCTTTCTTTGTTCATTACATCATTTCTACACTCTTTCTTCCTTCCTGTATATTTCTTGCCTAATTTCCTCTTCCGTATTTTCTGATTTACTCTTCAACAACTCTTGTGACGTTTCTCGAAACTTTGACCGAAGTTCCCCGAATCCACAAAAGATGACAGTGTACAGTAGAGTGTGTAATACTTGGTTCTCGATCTCCCGAATCGTATTTTCTGCAGTAGCAAAGGTTAAAAACAATCCCATAGCTAGAAGAAAATAGCAGGCTTAAGTTTATCTGGCCCTACCCTTTGCCAGTTCCTTCTTTGATATTTGTTTTTTTATTGCTCTTCAACACCCATTACGCAAATACGTGGCATGACCACGCCTAGTTACCTCTACAACATGAATCACAGCTCAGCAATATAAGTGTGGTTGACTCTTATTAGCAGACTTAATGCGCTCTGATGTATATCAACAGCACTGTGTTGCATACGGGCGCGATTAGACCGGATAGTGCCGTTGGAGAAAGTTCACTTAAGCTTCTGACTTCATACTGGGACCCCTCATATGAACATTTCGAGTTCTCTCATTTTATTTTATACATGTTGTGCATGTTAATTTCGCTAGAGGCGAAATATATACAGAATGAAGAAAAAATCTGGATATTTTTAAAGTTAGCCCCCGCCACCCATCTCGTAGCAGGTACCTCTTTGTGGAGTGAGTTACGTATTTCGGTTCAGTATTTTGGACTTCATCACAGATTTAGCACTTGGATTTTTTTCGATTAGAGAATTAAAACAGATCCTTCTTTGCTTTTCATAGGTCCTTCATAGCATCCTTTACTCTTCGACTCACACTTTTAAATAATCTCAGTTTTCCATTTTATACGCTTTCGTATGGATCAGCGCAAACCCTAATGGACGGTTTTTGTAAAATTTTAATTTATGAATTTTTACGAAAATTTGGCAACACAGTCGGGTTTGGCTAATATAAGAAATAATAACAAATAATTTACATAAGTACCAAAGTACATTTAGGATAATATCTCTTCATTATTGATCTTCATAAGTGAAGAAAGCTGTGCTGTCTTTGAGATATGAGCCGAAATTGAATAAGCAGTTCATCATCATCATCATATATCTGTCATGGAGTTGGGCCACTTGTTGAATAAGCAGTTAAGGATCATGACGTTAACAACCCAGAACGAAAATCTGTAAATCTCTCTGTCAAGAGTGTCTCTACCTTTGACATATATTGATCATTGTCGACAGTAAATCTCTTTCGGAGGTAAAAAGAACGTGTATACTATATGTCGTATAACATGTGGGATCCTATTCAAAATTCCTTTGAAATTTTTAACTAAAATACGAGTAAAATACAGGAACAATAACAGAGCAACAACGCTAGAAATGTGACGCTTACAGACACTTCCTAAGTTGCTTAGTGTTACGTCCAGTATACTGTCTGTTTTTTGGATAGCCTAGATTCTATTTTAGTAAAATAATTTTTGAATTTCATAAAAATACGATTCCTTCCTGCAGATGGACACTGAATGCTCAGAAGAGATATATTAATATTGAGAAAGTCTATAGTATTTGTAATATTTGGCAGGCAAAACAGTAACAAATTGCTTTGCTAATTAAAACAAAACTGAATATCAAGTAAAACTGGCGCAGTATAACTGCATTGCTAATTAAAACAAATTTGAATATGAAGTAAAACTGACACAGTAGAATCTATGAAAGTTCTTAACAAAGACTCTCACATCGACGAATAGAAACAAGGCTACAAATGCGTCGAAGAATTAAAAGTCATCTAGGTTTTCGGGCTGCAGATCCCTAAAAGTACGTTAGAGCAGACATGACGTGATTAGTCTTTACCTGAAGCGACAGTACCGGTGTGCGTGGCTGTCAGAAGAAATGTCCAGCAGGCAGAGGCCTTGCTGTTCATCTTTGAATCAGTCAAGAAAAAAGCATTGCAATTAACGGGAATTGCCCAAATAAAATAACGTGAAATCACCTTGAAGCCAAACAACACGAGTTACAGTAATAAACGTGTTTTATAACAGTAAACACCATAATCTTACGTAATAATTATTATCATTATTACTGTAAATCTTAATAATATTATTACTGGTAGGAGATAAACTACGAGACAACACACCGAAAGGAAAAATAGGTTCCCAACCGAAGCCTTAAAGCAAGTTTCCTTATGCCATAAAATTACATTTACGATATCTATCACCATTATTGTTATTTTCTTTTAAAAAACCAATTAATTAAGTGCACATTCTGTATGTCCTTTACATCTTACGGATATAAGCTCGAAGTTTCGCATTATCGCCGTGTTTTTAATTCTTCACTTACTTTCATGAACAGCGTGTACGTAATATGTTCCATATTCGTTCATTAAAGGAATATTTAAACTTGTGTAATAAAACCAGCAAATGCACATATTTAACACATTTTAACACATATTATTAATTACCGACATGTTTCGATCGCTTTTGCACTCATCATCAGTTTGGATTCAAAGTGTCAAATTGTATAAGTGGAAACACTCAACGTTATAACAGATGTCTCCAATTCTCCATATGGTCACAATATATCAGCTTATATATTAAAAACAGATAAAATTTTGTTGTTAGAAACAAATTAAACTGGGTGTATTGTTGTATATAGTTAAAACACAACTCTACGGAGTAAACAGTTTATGTATCACCCTCATTCAACAATACACCCAGGATTTATTTGTTTTTAACAACTGAATGTTATGTTTTTGAAATATATAAGCTGACCTGTGACCATACGAGAGTGTGAGACGACTATTATAACTTTGAGTGGTTCCATTTATACAATTTGGCAGTGTTTTGTATTATTAGTACTCTTTTAAGCTACCCTGCTGTTGATCGGAACAGTGATAGAGTCATGTCGGTAATTAATAGTATGTGATAAAAACATTTTATACAAGTGTAATTCTTTGGTTTTTTACGTAAGTTTAAAGTTGTGTATGTAATTTTATAATCTATATGAGTGCCAGATTTTACAAGGTGTTATTAGTTATCGCCATCACACTTGACGTTCATAAGTAACTATCGTGTGATTTAAAATTCTTAAATATATTTTCTAAAATTCACATAATTTTCCAAATTCTCTTTATATACATTATTTCATTAACCTAACATAAGTAATGCTAGTGGCTACCGCCTCACCAGTGGACACGTCCGCAACATTGTCATTGCTGATTTTAAGGTACGAATAATTACGGGGTTTGGGTGTCCTCGAAGGAAACATTTTCATAAAAATTGTCACGAAAATCAGCCAAGTGTTTCAAAAATTAAAGTGAGAGACATAAAGACATCATAGTCGTGTTAAAAGCCTATTCATTCAAATATTATGGAGGAATGTTTACTAAAAGACATTATCTGAGTACGTACTGAGAACATGGCAAAGAATAAAATAATACCAGTTAAACTGAAAAAACATGGAACCTGGTGTAATGATAGTAAATAATGAACGTTTCTTAACTCACATAATCCCAAAAGAAACAGAGATTTAGGCCAAGAACTAAATAGAAAGACAGTTTTAAAACTTCTGAACATCGGAACTGGAACACAGCACCAAATCTTCGTCTCGCAAAACGAAGAAAATATGAGGGAGTGTGAGTAGTGTAGTAATGAATGACGTATATCAAATTCTAGTCGAAAAATTAGAAGCAGATTGGAGGGTAATAATAAAACTGATATTACAAAAGGGGAGGTACTGAAACAGATTCAACATGAACAGAATACGATGTAGGTGTCTGCGGCCCAGTAATATTTCTGTTTTCATAAAAGGGCGAATTGTTTTGATTAGCTATAGAAATTTCTATGATATAATTCAGATAGTATCACCATAGAAATACATTAAGATTTTGCAAGTCCGTCTCATGCCAAATCCACCACTCATGATAATCTGCCCATTTTGACAAAGTCTGTTTTGGAGATATTTAATGTACCGTAGTTTGCCGCAAGCAGTTACCCAGTCTGCGGAGAAACATCCTGGCCTACCTTCAGAGCAGGAGAGTAAATGCCGTCTTCCGAAACGTTCATAACTGACTACATTTATTATAATATAAATCTCTTAACCACCGATCCCAGTGGCCGTGCGGTCTAAGGTGCGGTTCTGCGGCTGCTAGATTGCAAGGATTGCGGGTTCGAAACCCGCCGGGGTCATAAGTGTCTCTCTCTTGCGAGTGTTGTGTGTTGTCAAGTAGAGGTCTCTGGGGACGGGTCAATCACTTGTCCGGAGGATTCTTATCGAGTTTAGTGTGTCTGAGTGTGATCTCAAAATCTTAACAGGGACTAGGCCTAGGCCTACTAGGGCTGTCGAGCCATGAGAAAAAACTCATAACCGTTAATTAATTATATTACTTTATTGCTTCTACCATTTACTGACATTGTACCCCCTAACCTAATGTACCCTTGCCCTTAAGCATGTTTATTACTGTGTTGTCCTCAAACTTCATTATGTAATTTAATTTTTATCAAGGTAATTAACTTCCTATGTTTAGGAAGTGTTCTTTCCCATTTATTCCTATGCGTACCATTGTATACACACGTTACCCTCCTTTTTCACAGTTCTTATATGTATTTACTTTGTTATTCTTATCAGTGTTTCTATGCTCCAGAATCTCTTTCCGCCGGCTTGTGTTCCTTCATACTGCAAAAATATGGCACTTTGTCGTCCTCTAAAAATAGGCAAACCTCCCTAATTTCTTCCAGATCTTTTCCTAGCCTTGTCAGGCTGCATAATCCACCGTGCTGCGCATTATAGTCGTTCCGTCTTCCGAATGCATGAGGGTATGCACTGTCTTTATAAGCCTTCTCCCACTGTCTAAAGAATCAGCGGTCTTCCGCTGATACTATTTCCCATGTACTGCCTTTGTATTTGCGCAACTGGTACCTGTACCTCCACCACGCTCTTAATACTTTTCAAAACACACTTGATACATTCTCATATGTGTTACATATCTCCTGTAGCAACCAAATATCCATAACTGCTGACATTCCCGATTCTGTTAGTGATGAATAATTACATATATGCTATATACTTTATATATATATATATATATATATATATATATATATATATATATATATATACAATATAGGTTTTCAAGACAATGACTAAAAACATTGTCGTCTTCTGGAATGAAATACCTAGTCTCGTATGGGTGACGACGTTTCAGCGTAATCTGTTTCCTAAGTTTCCTAAAATCCAAAAACGATTCGTGGCAGCATTACCGAAAATGATGAGGCTAAGACGATGCTAACACTAGTTTGCGAAGTTACTGTAACAGGTAGTGCCCCTTTGGGGTAGGGACCAAGTTTTAATCAGAATATTCTCCCCGCGAGGCACTACAAACTAGTGGCATCGGTGTGGACACAACCCCCTTAGTCTCTACACGTTTATACGTCTTACGAGTACAACACGTGATCAGTAAAGCAAAAATGTCGGACATTTCCTGTGAGCAACAAAAAGGAGAGGACACAATGCAACCCAGTAACAAAGAAGAGTGTCTGCACCATGCCTCCGAAAAACAGAGGAAAGTCGTAAGGGTGCAATGGAAAATACGTTTCTAATTGCCATTAATCGTGAAACGACCAACCGCGACGTACGAGTTGCGAAGGTAGCGGTAGATTTCAATCGATAGACAAAATAACTGGATAGTCGATACGAGTTGGCGTACAGGGGTTTTGCAATTATGAGACAGGTGACCGTGTACTACTGCGCAATGAAGGCGAGTAATGAGTCAGCCGTTTTGATATCGTAACTCGGCACATGAGGGACTGACAAGTGACAATTCAAATTTATAACTCCTTACTTGCCGTAGCAGCAAACGCCTTAGAGTTCTCCTTGTTTCATTCTACTCAGATTGTACAGCATAAGACGATTTGGTGAAACTGAGGTAGGAGGGATGTAAATGGAAGAGGTAGTGGCTCAGTTGCCCGTACCCTACAGTTGCTGGAATACACTGAGAAAACTCATGCAAAATATTACAACAATAATCATAGCTGGTCTCCAGACTTAGATTTAATCACGTATCGTTCACAAAAAACTCGCTCCCATCTAGAACCGAAGTAACGAGTGAGTGCACTGATACATCTATTCCCTTAACATGCATTTATGGCGTGGACGGGGACAACCTTACCGTTAACATCCTGATGAAACAGGAGCGCTTCTTACAGACTTCCGTAATCGGTCATAAGTCTTTTGAAGCCATAATTGACTTTCTATTTACAGCTATTTTTCATCCACGCATGCTACTTAGAAATTAATAAAATTTTAAAGCATTTACTGTCTATGATTTTTATTTCCTGGCCTAGTGCAATCTAGCCATCAAACTGTTAGGAAATTTTCAATGTATTCAGAAAACTTCGGATTCGAATTTTGGCCAGGAGATCTGTCACCCAGTCAGAGATTCTCAGTAATATTCCACAGTTCCTACAATAGCGTTTACATTCACATCCTTTCTAATATAAAACTGCAGTTCTTGTACCATCCGAATTCGTACCCTTAGTGCTCGATAAAAATATCTTTACAAAATTATCTTAACTTTGATTTAGCCAACAGTATATGCATAGTTGTTTAACCATACAAAACCTAGTAGTTATTTTATGTACTACTATATTTAACATTTAGAAATGCCACACTCTTTCTGCAGATCGTGTGGAACTGTTTATCATGTGTTTTCCCTATACATAATTAACTGACAGTTTTTATAACAGAGAGAATGTATGCTCACTGCGCGTTAAGAACCGAATATTTAAAACAGGTTAATTTTAGTCTTTGAGGTTTATAGACACATCTGTGTGCTGTAAATGGAAGTTACAAGCGCTCTGACTAGTCCCAAAGTCACAAATAGGAACTAAGTCTGGTATCAAAGCTCTTATTCTACTTAAGTCTTCCACAGTTAGATTTAACTTAGGTGCTTTTGTCGAGCATATATGAAATGCAGTCAGAAAGCGCAGTTAAATAACAAAATATTTAATCAAGAACGTTAAATTCAAAATTTCCTTACAACTACTTGCATTTCTTTATTTCATCATTCGAATTGATTTCCCTCAGCCCGTATTTCCGTAATATTAATGTAAAGTAAATTTTTATGCACCGGGTAGTCGAAAGAGTTGTCCCAGAAAATGGATCGGAAATGATGCAAGCATTAAGTAATGCCCATCTGGTTCGTCTACGGCCAGCGATCCAAGTCTTAATGCGGTGTTTCATATGATGCAAGCGTCTTATGTTTCACTGGCAACATTTAATTGCTTCTGACATGATAAAATATAAAGGTGGGAAGGACACACTCGCGTTTTGGAATTATGCATAGAGGTGGCAGAATTATGCATAGAGGTGGCAAAAAAGTCGCGAGGTTTCCGCTGTTTTTATTGGAGGCTGAAGTTTTTATGTAGTTATCAGTCCGTTACTATCTTAATTTGTTTAAATAATTTGCATTATTTGTCTCAATTTCACGCGTTGAGAATAGTGAATGGACCTACTGTCTACTGCTTATAAACAAGAGAGAAATGGGGACACATATGTCGATATGCGGTTACAGGCGAAGATTTAAACGGAACAAACAAAAGTGTTTTAAATATTTTAAATATCTATTTATACGTTGGAACCGGTTTCGAATAAAATTCTGATAAACCTCAACGGGTGTATAGTCATGTCTTTATCACCAGACTGAAACAGAAATAAATATATATATATATATAGACAGAGAGAGAGAGAGAGAGAGAGAGAGAGAGAGAGAGAGAGAGAGAGAGAGAGAGAGTGAGTGAAATGCTGACAACTTCGGCAGGTTCAAGTACGTGGAAAGAAGGCAATAAAGTAAGCATATTAAGGATAAATTCTTCTCAGATCTACGGAACTTTATGTCATACCTCATAGAGCTAAAATTCCCTCTCCACTAACGATAGTAAGTTTAGGGAAATAAATATTGCTGAGTGTAAAAATTGTTTGAGACAAATAAAAAGGTGGGAAATGTGAGTAGAACGAAACACTTCTGGCGTGTTTGCCTAAACCTAGCAACGAGTGAGTATCTGTAACCTGGTAACCACAGTATAAATGTAACCACTGAAACATCTGCAAAATTTGTGATTAAGGTAACCACACTAAACAGATAATCAGAAGTAACGCTACTAATCGTGTCAACTACGGTGGCAGAATAGGTATCTTGGTAACAAAGGTAACCATGGTAACTGTATTAACCGAGTTCTATATATATATATATATATATATATATATATATATATATATATATATATATATGCACACGTAGGTCTTTGCGTAAGTGCCTTGTATTCTTGTTAGATTTGGATAAAAGTGTCCTGTTCTGGACATCTAGACAGAGAGAGAGAGAGAGAGAGAGAGAGAGAGAATGACGAAAACCATAGTTGCCCTTCGCACCTTCGCAAACGTTTATACAAACACTCTCTGAACAAAATGTTGACTTTCATAAGCTACAGCAGCGTGTGTGTTTAATTATTTCTGGACTTTAAACAGTTGAAATTAAAGTGACTTAAAATATAAGGGCACACTGAATTTACAGAAAATCTGCTACCTGTCTGTTCAGAATCTTTTAAATTTTTGTCTTCTATCAAAGAGTTGTAATTTAAATGTATTACAGAACATGCAAAACTTTTACCGTGCATTATATTTAATATGGCGGTAAAGATGGTTTTTCTACCCTGAGAGAAAAGGACAGATTTATGAAATCTAAGACAAAAGTGCTACGGACGGTATTTCAAACTACCAGTGAAGAAGTACAGTAATAGAAGTTGGGCTCCCTGTCACCACGGCATGGCGCGTCCTCAGGTTGCGGATGGAGGAACGGCCTCCTATATGGAGGGTAGCTGTGAATAAATTGAATAAGCAGCCGCGGACAGCCGACGAGCGGTGGTCCTCCAGCTTGGGGGTTGGGCGAGGTGCTAACAACCCCTCTCCGTAAAAAACACATGTTAAGAATTACCCATAAGTTGAGATGCTTCCTCTGGAGACAAAACAATACGGAGGTAAA
>Ga0268261_10004777_pt1 | contig 10199 bp, 8 predicted proteins | sample TergutNc150P1_FD_190353 | JGI IMG/M metagenome (GOLD analysis project Ga0268261, IMG submission 190353) | Nasutitermes corniger P1 segment gut microbial community from laboratory colony in Florida, USA - Nc150 P1 (SPAdes) (version 2) | ecosystem: Host-associated > Arthropoda: Insects > Digestive... | reverse complement strand
AGAATAACATAACCTGCGCAGAGAATTTTAAGAACTTATGACACTTATGCACTGAAGGCTAATAGGGCTTAAGGTTGGGTTGACGAATTATTCTTTGAAAGATATGAGTCTACAGATGTTGAAAAGTGTTTTCAGCGTTGCCACAATGTGCAGACAGAGACACAAAGTGGACCTTCAGTGTTGACACTTTTACCTCGACCAAAAGTACACATTGGAAGAATTCAAATATATTAGCCACTTGACCAAAAGTATACAATAGTATACTAAAGGTTAATAATTGACAATGCATCAAAACCAAAAGACATGAATCTTTATGAACACCACTATGACAACACCAAACCTCACACATCCCCTTGGTTTACAAATTGAAAAGCATGTAAATCAGAAGATTCATATTGAACAAATAATTCCAAAGTTAACTGATGCATGCTGTGCAATTATACCAGTATTGCATAATAGCAGTCCTGACACAAAAGAATCATTCAACTGGCCTATATTCACTCTGTAATAAAGTATGGAACAATTTTCTGTAGGAATTCATCCAACAACAAACAGATATTTACCTACACAAAATTATTATAAGTATGCCAAGTGCCAGTGCCAGATAATCATGCTAAACCCTCTTTAGAAATTGAAGATTTTACTTCATCTATGTGATCATATTTTTGTTGGTGAACTCCATATGCCTCCATTAAACTCTTCAGCAGCTTTTCTCCTAGTCTCAAAAGTACAACAGACAGGAAGGAAAAATGTAAACTAGCACTAAAAGACAACTTGGAATATATATACACACCTTCTGTTCAAACAAATAAATTGCTAATACTTAAAAATGACTACAATCTTTGACAAAATTTTTTAATTACATAATACTAGCTATGTGTAATATCATCAAATAGGCTACCATAATATTTATGTGCCAATGCCCAGCCTCTTTGAATGGTCACTTTGTCATTCTTGGAGCTAAACAAACATTAATTATCACCCACCATGTCATAAATCTAAATAAAAATAAATAAATAAATGTGCATGTATTTTCTATTTTTTATACAATGCCCATAATGCCTCATTCTGTAAAACATTGCTTGTTTTTTCATTTGGAGTTAAAATTTAAAAAAAAATGTTTTTTAAGCAACCAACATATAGCTGTCCACATGCCAAACAGGAATTCTGTAGATCAAGTCCAACAGTTTTCAGTGGCTGCCCTAAATATTTATTAAACTCACTGCAAATCTAAGTCAGAGTGGAAACTGAATTCTTTTAAGTGTGCATGGATATTCCAATGGTATTACTGATACTACTGAAATAAATAAATTCTCTCTTGTCAAGTGGCCATTAATGACTATCCTCTATTATGAAATTAAAGTTGCTTCACCATGTTGTTTATCATGTTGCAAGTCTTACACAAAAGTATAATGCCATAACACTCTGCATGACATTATATATTTTTATATGTTTCATGTTTATATATATATATTTTTTTCAAATGTTTTGCAACTTAAAAAGCAATATCAATGCAAAACCCAAACAGGTAACTTCAATTCTGCACATACCTTGTGGTTTTGCATAAGACAAATTTACTGTAATTACCAACAGTCTTTCCACTCCTTGAAGCATTCACCACCTCACATGCATTTTGACTTCATGGCTTCATCAGTGACTATTTTGCTCTAGTTTAACAGGCTCTAAGAAACATTATGTTTACATTATCAGTTTTACACTTTCCTGGCATTCTTATATATTTGTTTTTCAGGTCTCTTTTTCAGTTTAATCTTGAAAAATAAGTATTGCACTGGGACAGACTGTTATATATTGGTATATAGTGTCTCAGAGGCCTTATATATAACAAAGAGCACCACTGTTTAAAAAAAAGGGCAAGAATATAAACTAAAGCTATTTTTAAACAATTTACATTGCAGTGTAAGTTATTAGTTACACAAACAGCTAAATGAGTCAAATGGCTCATCAGCCATTTTCCTGTTAAGCCTTGAAAAATAATGTATACACCTTATAACGAATAACTCACCATGATATGGATTAAGTATACAATGTAAGCTAAAGAGAGAAAGTTCCATATAAGCCTACCAGTAAAATATGTACTTTCAAAAGGAAATAGAGAATAGGCCTGACAAAGATAACAACAATCCCAAAAAGGGTAAAGCTGATAATGTAAATATAATATTCCCAAATGCATATTAACTAAGGTACAATAGATAATCAGTGATGATGATGATGATGTAAATTAAGTGGTGAAATGCATATGACTGGTGAATAGTTACTGGGTGTAGAAACATTGTGGTATCGCCCGCAAAATCACACTGTATGTACAGGCAATCATCAAAGTGAATATGATCTCACAGTCTGTTACTTATGTCTTACCTCAATTATTGTTATGCACAACTTGGCAGCGGGAAGAGCAAAGTAGACACTGGAAATAGCACGTTCCATGATTTGACGAACCAAATCCATCAGTGACCGGGCTGACACTTTGTTTGGGTCTGAATTATGTGTAAAAGAATTTAAGAAAAGAACTGTGTAAATATTTCGTTATGCTGCAACACAAGACATGATATGCCTGCGGACCCAATAATATACCATTTACAAAACACAAATAACTCTTGTACACTCTTTTAGCAAACCACTAAGCATTACAACAGTTGGTAAAAATGCAAATGACTGGGTGTGTGTGTGTTTATATATCTTGAGGAAGAAACAGGTGTGTAAATATTAATACTGTAAAACATGAAAAAAATTAAATAACAGAGATTATATAATTTCTGACTTTAACATATATGAAAATGTAACATCCCCGTTTGCAGTCTCTTGTTTCCTGTTTTCTACCTTGGACCTCACAGAAGATCCAAGAAAATTATTAGATTTATTTCACATTCTTGCCAACAGAATGGTACCCTTGTTTGTTCAGGCAATAAGCAAATATTTCAGTACAGTGTTGGATAAAATTGAAACCCTCCTTCTCAATATCTTTTTTTTATTTTTAGTTATGTAAGTACACAGTGTGGGTGATTTTTTTATCTTAAAAGTTTAAGCTGCTGTATACTGTGATATCAACAAGGACATGTAACACATCCCTGGTGAAGAAGAAGTACTTCTAATTAAACCATAAATATGTACAACAAAAATATATTTAAATGTTTACTGTTATTAATGACAGTTTTCATAATTACATTTTCTAAATTATCCATTTTTTTATGTTCTTTTACAACACTAAAACCCCAGCTGTCTTGGCTGTGTTCACAGAAGAGTAATATAAATTTTCCAGAAAATTCAAATTAGCATGCTTGAGCTTTTTTATCTTGTTTAATCTCAATGACAGTTTGTACTGCTATACTGAGCTCTTCAACTACCCTACACACCAACAATCCAGTCTTTCATTTCCTCTGTAACCTCTTAATGTATGAGCTCTGCATTGTCTAGAGCAGAGAGAATTCATACTCCAGTCCTCTAGGTTATGACACCATGTATTCTGGTAAAAGGTTACCAGTTGTTTTGGATAAATGTACTGCCTCCAGTTTTAACCCTTTAAACGCTGAGTTAAATCCCTTCTGTCATTTGCTGACGTTATTAGGAGCTCACCCTATTCTCCACATTAGCAGGATAAGGGTTAAAGTAGGAGACAATGGTATCACGTTCCCTGGCAATGGTAGTAATCACCTAATGGACTGCACAGTCTCGTAACTGAGAGGACCACAACATGAAACTTTATCAACATATCTCCACGTAACTTACTTCACTGTCACTACACTTCTGCAAAGGGCAATTATTCATAATTAAAAAACCTTAATGCAGTGACTACCACAGTAAACAGCACCTAGACTAATTTTATTTGAACAATTTTCCTCCATCTCTCACCAATTTCTTTAGGTTTGATCCTGCAACTATAAAAAGTTTCAGGAAAAAATTATGATGCCTATTTGCCTTTAAATGTTTCCAAGTGGTCAGAGGTGCTAAAATAAAGTATAAATGAAAAGTCACTCAAATTAGTGATCCATTATAATGACAAGTATTTATTCAAATAAGTTATAAGTGACAAACTCCTTCACCTTCACATCCTTCAGGCACTGATATATCCTTCAGGCCAGAATTGTCTTACTGCAATTAATAGTGTATGTTTCACTACTTTTTGTGCTCTCTGTATTATGTACTAACTACCTGATGCATGATATTCACAACATGCACAAAACATATAATTTGTATATTCAGCACTGGTGTGAAGAATAATTATGTTAACTGAAAACGCATACACTGGAGTTGGGCACAACATACACACCAGACAGACAAGAGCAAATAAGTTGTTAGCCCAGCATACACACAACAGAGGCATGGGAATTTTTGGGTTGGTCCTATAAAGTTTCAGAATATACACAGCCTACTGGACTGTAATGTCTGCACTGTCCTGTCCTATTCAGTTACAAGAAGTCATCTGTCATAAACTCCCATAAGAATATCAGAGAGTTATATCTTAAAAGGGGGAGTGCTGGATTTGAGTCCTGACTGATTCTTGTTGAACTCTGAGGGAAAAAGAAATCCTGCTCTAAAGCAAAATGACCAAGCAGCAGGAATCTATGCTTATAAATATCAGAGGAGACTGAGAGGGGTTCTGTACCTTGCTTATCACTGTTAAATCATTACTTGCACTTACCAGGATTCACAGTATAGAGGTAAAGGCATGGTACTTCCAGGGCTTAGTTAACCAATTTGTGCATCACAGACGTATCTTTTCTTGTTTGTTCTTAACTTACAAGTTTTATTTTATAATTTTTATTACAATTTTCTTAATTTTCCTGTATATTATCACAGTGTTAGTTTACTGTACAAATACCCCTTTATAAATGCTGTGAGAACAGTGGGCGATTTTATTTACTTTTTATTTACATTGAAAAAGATATTCATACAAATGTAATGCCATTGTCTGACAGTCCAGTTCTTTTCTGCCTGTAGGGAAAGTAACTTGATGGTTATAAAAGGGTTTATTACTGTTGGGAAACCTATTCTGTACACCAGCCTATTCCAGTGGTCCATAGGATACCGTTTCTGAAGTTCTGCAATAATGATAATGGTGCTTGTCATAGGATATGGACTGTACAAGACTTATGGAGTAATTAATAAATCAAAATTTACATACATGTGTATGACTATGCAATTAACATGATGTGTGTAGTTGCTGGATACACAAATAAAGCATTCAACCATGCTAATAAAAATTTTCCCCCAAACAGGTAACACAACAATTATGTTAAAAAACTATGTTGCATTTTCTGTGACTAATCAGTTGTCAAATAAAAAAATACAAGCAACAGTAGTCTTACAGTCTTTTGTCCATGAAGTGGACATACACAGACCCATTTCCCATTTAAATAAAGTGAAGAAAAATACATAAAATTCTAATAAAAACTATAAAATAAAAGATACACAAATTAAAAAACAAAACAGACCATCTTTGAGGTCTAAACAAGTAACTTTTATCTCGAAGTACCACAAACTAATCCCTATACTACCACCCCCTGGTAAGTGTGAAGTAAAGATGCATCATTGATAAATAAGTACATAATTCTACTTTAAATTTTCTCTGCAGTCTCTGAATATGGGCTTGTACTGCTAGGTCATTTTGTTTTAGGGAAGGACTTCTTTTTCCCCTCAAAATTTAAGAACTGGTGAGAACTCAAACATATACTATCCCTGTAAAAACAGGGGTTCTCAAATATTTCTGTCCATGACACTCAATCCAAAATCACACTGGTCCTATGACACAAACGCTACCAGGACCCTCAACAGCAGACTGTCACAGGCTTAAAACATCACATATGTAAAAGATATTTAGCATAAAATTTATGCACCACTTCTCTAATTTAAATTTAATTTCTTCTAAAAAAAGTTAAATTGTTAGACACAGAAACTGAAAACATGATCATTTTGTGAGTTCATGACCAAGTAAGGGGTTTCTGTGTTGTTTGAAAAACCCTGCCATACAGTTACAGATAACTGGCAAGTGTTCAATATGAAAGAATCATTGCTCACCTGCTATAGCCTTACTAATGACAGTCTGCACTTCTGGAGAAAAGTTTCCAAGTTCAGGCACTTCCATGACATGGGCATGCTGTCTTGCTGCCATGTCTGCTGCTCCAAGACTCCTAGAACGTTTGAGACTGGATGGAGGAGGTGACATAGGTAAATGAACAGATCTCAGTCCTGTCACAGTATGGACTTCACTCCGCTCTGCCAGTTCTACACCATGTGCCTGTGATTAACATGAACATAGAAACAAACATTGGTAAAAAAAAAAAGTGTTTTCTTGACTGCAGTGACAACACTTCTGACTTGTCTTCAGGAGCTGCGTGGTTCAAACCTCAGTCAGAAAAATGACTCTCCTAGCTCATGTTTTCATAGTGTCCCTCTGTCTGGTGAGGACCTTCATTATGTCAAATCACATTCTTCCATGTCCTTTCCAATTCATTGCTGTCATCTGATTACATGCTGATAGAAAAGCTGAAATGCTTACAGCACTGTTCAGTAAACTAAAGACAAATAAAATACACTCATCCCTTGCTTTTTGCATGTTCGTAGTTCATGGTTTTACAAATTCGGGGCGTCACCCCAAGACTAAAAATACGTCATTTGGACCCTTCAATGGATAGCAGCATCAGAATTGTTTGACAACTCAAGCAGATCTTCAATGGAAATGATGTTCAAGGAGTTTAGGGGAAAAAGAAGCAGCTCCCATCACAATGTTTCTGCAAAGAAAGGGAAAACATTAACAAAATACTAAAACAGTTTTTGGGTGGGCAGTCAATCATTTGTGAATTTTCACTTTTCGTATGGGGTTTTGGAACCCAGGCCCCATGAACAGCAAAGGATGAGTGCACAGTGTCTTTCAGCATGTTACATGTAGAACTTTCTGGATTCTATCACCCACCAAAGCAAGGACACAGGAGACATTTCTGAAGTAGGAGACACCCACAAAGGAGATTCTGTTATTCTCAGTATCGAAGTCATTATGATTGTGATGGCTGGCAAATAGGACCTAGAGATGAATGAAGACTCTGAACCATCACAATGACATGGGGGGCTGGTGTTCTTCACATTCCCAAAGTTTGGCACCCCAAAAAACTTCTTAACCAGCAAGTATAAGAAAAATGCTCTGAGGACCAAGCCAGAGATATAAACAGCAGATTAGGAAGGATGGAAGAACATGGAAACTGAAGAGGAAGAGCTTTGTGGAGACAGAGACAGATGGTGTGGCTTGGTTGCTAGACAGCCCACACAGAAATGAAAACAAAGAGGAGCAGGTAGAAGAAGGTATTCTTAGAGTCATGTACATCAGCATTTCCATTACAAACTTGTATATACTTGTCTGCTGCTGTAAATGCCTCTTTAGACCTTGGTAGAGCTACACTCACTCTGTGTGAAAGACCAGCTCTACCAAAGTGCCAAACGATTAGGTATCTTTCCACACTCCCTCCACCTGAAGACAGAAACACGCTCTGTTTCCAAACACTGTAGTGTTTATACTATAAAGTAACAAAATGGACAAAATCAAAACAAATATCCCTCATTGTTGTTGTCAGATCATCACCAAATAACTTTAAATGTATTAGTTTAGCAGTACTCATTCACCCAACAGCTGCAGGGCCTGTTGACCATTCAACAATCCTCTTATGCAAACTGTCTTTTCTAAGCACATACAAGATTCTCTTTTGAAACAAGAATTTACTATGTATGTAAATACCTAATAACATAAAATGCTTATGCCTCAATCATTTCCTTATGATGTTTCCCAAGTGGCTGCTACAAGACAAATACAAAGTTTAATGCATAAAGTTATCTGTGTACAACATTTGCTTCTGTGCTAGGTAGTCATATACAATTCAAGCAATCACTAATCTATTTTACACTTTTACAACATTTATCATCATGTGGCATCACAACATTCAACAGAAAGGATGTCTGATTTCACATCCTTTGATTTATGTTATCTGAATTTAATGATAAATAAGAGTAATTGAGAATCTATACTTTGCAGCACATTTCATATGCTAGTCAAGCAATTAGTGCCCAATCCATATCCTTAATAATGCTGTATAGCCATACTAAACACTCTGAGACACTTGTTCTAAAGTAATCTGACTTACCCCATGTGTTTTATTAAAATCATTACTTGACACACTAGTGGACTTCATTTCCGCCATGCTGTATGACTTCACTGGGGACTTCATGCCAGTAGGAACTGGCACCTTCACTAGAGGGGTGACCATGACTGGAATCTGTTGCTCAGAAACTTCAGCATCTAATTGAAAATGAACCCTGGGACCCTGGAATGAAGTTTTCCGCTTTTAAAGTAAAACATTAATCCTGACTATTGCAAACATCACATTTAACTCTGCTGCAGCTGATAATTTACTGGGCAATAACATAAACCCCAATAACAAAAGAAAATGTAGCACTCTTAGACACTACTAGGAAGCTTGATGTGAAATTTTAAAAAAGAGAAAAACTAAGGTATTGATGTCCCGTCAAAGGAATAAGGTGAAAAATCGTAACATACAGCTAGCAGAAAATGTGTTCTTAGCAAATGTAGCAGGGTCCAAATATTTGTAGAGGGTAGCAGGTTAAATTTTGCAGGATGCTTCCTACATTTCAATTCACAATCGTTTTTGTCACCTCATCTACTACTAAGTACAAGCACAAATACATATTAAAATCAACAAAACTATAAATTTACTTTTAGTGTTGGATGGAGAACCTAAATCAAGAAGACCTATTGGGATGATATTACTAAAACATGTAATAAATAAATTATGTGTGAGGGTGTGGACTGGACTCATCTGGCTCAGCATAAGTAATTCTGAGGGGCTATTCTTAAAGTGCCCTATACACTTTCAGTTAAACTGAGTGATTTTACTGTGGGACATCACACCTGATGGAAAAACTGAGTAAACTGTGCAGTGTTTACAGGCAATAGCACAGGCCCCAGAACTGTCCTTTCCAGTCATCTTTCACACAGAGAAGTGCGCAGTTCACTCAGGAAATCCCACAGTTTCCTCAGTTTACCTGCCAACACCACGATGGCATCACCTCAGGGCACATCTGTTTCTAGCAATTCATTCAGCAGATGAGCATCAAATGATACAGTCCTTTTCAAATACCACTTCTTACTCCACATTTTACGCTTTCTTTTCTTCTTTTCGGATAACATTAGGGCTGATGTGGCTAGCAAACAGTAAACGACAGCCTTGTTTTCATCCACCATATTAACATGCACGAGAAGACACACAGAATTGACAAAAAAACTGACAAACCTGATGGGAAACCTGTGCTGTGCCAGAGAACATTCAGTTTAGTTTTTCGTGCAGTCGTTTACACAGTTAAACTGCACAGTTTAACTTAGAGTGTATGGGGCCCTTAACACACAAACATACCTGTAGGTTCCATAAAAGCCAGGATACTCCTAGAATAGTGGAGGAATCACAAGATCGAGAAGGACTATGTTTCATATGGAAAGGTGCTTATAATCAACTTCTGTCTTGTGAAATATGTGTACACTTATTGAGAGACTCCTGTGGTCTGTAAACCGAACCAAGAATGAGTCAATCAGTCATGCAGGCAGTCCAGAAACCAAGTCATTCCAACCGAGAATGGTTCTGGCACGGGTTATTATTGTTATGTATTCCTGGATCTCTTTCAGATAACCAGGACCAAGTTTGTTTGCGTGACATGATGATTTTGTATCATGCAGAATGCTTCTGTTTTACACCAAGACATTTGGAATGTGTTTTAGGTGTAATACATTGCTGTGGCCATCTAGACTGTATCCACCATAAATCACCTAATCATAAAATACAAAAAAGACAGTTACATTGCAACAAAAAAAAAAGTTTGATCCCACAAATTTAAATAGAAATTAAGGTATGCTCTGCTACTCAACCTCCTACTATCCACCACATCCAAAAAAAACTTTCAAATAAAACCTATACATCTTCACCCTGTCAGCTGGAAGTTTATCTTAGATAGGCACAATGACTAAGCTCCTACCTCACACATAATTGATTGTGTGTCTTTTATAAAGACCAATCAATGCTGCTAAGGAAATGGTTTCCCTTTATTTTATAAGTTCCACAAAAATCAAGATATGCTATTATGTGTGCATATTATGTCATTTTGTTAAAAACTGTTTTACAGGAGTTGGG
>Ga0268261_10004776_pt1 | contig 10201 bp, 6 predicted proteins | sample TergutNc150P1_FD_190353 | JGI IMG/M metagenome (GOLD analysis project Ga0268261, IMG submission 190353) | Nasutitermes corniger P1 segment gut microbial community from laboratory colony in Florida, USA - Nc150 P1 (SPAdes) (version 2) | ecosystem: Host-associated > Arthropoda: Insects > Digestive... | reverse complement strand
ATCTTGGGTTCGAATCCCACCGGGGGCATGGATATTTGTCTGTTGTGAGTGTCGTGTGTTGTCAGGTAGAGGTCTCTGCGACGAGCTGATCACTCGTCCAGAGGAGTCCTACCGACTGCTGCGTCATCGTGTGTGATCTAGAAACATCAAGAATGGGTGCTCCATATATATATGACATTAGTCACCTAAGGGTTAATAATTTAACCCATATCCTGCTAACGTGGAGAAAATGGTGAGCTCCTAATAATGCCAGCAAATAGCAGATGGGATTTAATTCGGGCTTTAAAGGGTTAAGCAGAAAAGGTGAATCTGAATCATATTGCCTAATATACATTACAGCAAACCCTTGCCATTTGTGGGTTTATATACTTGAAAAATCCAGTGAATGGTAAAATCATGATGCTTGAAGTTGAGGTCTTCTGGGAAGAGTGGGGTTAGGGAAACCGGAACAACATACACAATATGGTGCTGTATATATTAATTATTAATGAACACAAAATCTTGCAAAGACGTTTGTGTTTGTGTGTTTATTGGAATGACATCATTGTTATTGGCTGAAAGTTTGTAGGGTGATTGAACAGCATAGAGACAGAATACTTAGTGAAGAATTTTCTGTGATCAATTTGCATGCTTCTGCATGTGCTCATACACCTTCATGTTTGTTGCTGTGACAGCTGCCATCTCATATTTAATTTCATGCAGCTATTTATGAAACAGTCAGCCTCACCGAAATGATCTGCTAAATCATCTGCCATTTGAGGGCCTTTTTTTTCAGCATGCTAATAGTCAGCTATGGCTTCTTCACAACACTATCTGTATCATCAGCTTTTGGTTCACTGAGCATTTCAGTCTGTTCAGGGTCCTCCTCAGGTGCACAGTGTGTGTGAGGATAAGAGCTGTCAATTGCTACTAAATTCTTTTAGTACATTTTATGGTTGTAATGTGACATGTTCAGCTCACATGCAAGGAGCCATCATTAGGCTGTTGTACGAGGGTGGTCTGAAAAGTTCTCGGCCTAACAACGAAAAAACGAATTTATAATTTCAAAATTATTTTTATTTTTCAACATAAACTCTCTTAAGACTAATACATTTATTCCAGCGATGCTCCAGCACTATTATCTCGTCCCTGTAGTGGTTCTTCATAAGATGTGTGAAATACCCCTCTACAGCTGCAATCGCCTCTTGATTCGAAGAAAAACGCTGACCAGCAAGGAAGTGTTTGAGTTTTGGGAAGAGGTAGAAGTCAGAGGGAGCCAAATCTGGGGAATAGGGTGGATGTTCCAACAATTCATAGTGCAGATTCCTTAATTTTCCCATTGCCAATCACTTTTGTGGGTGGGTGCATTGTCCTGATGAAAGATGATTTTTTCTTTTGCAAACCGGGTCTTTTCTCACGAATTTTTTGTGTCTAGTCTGGTTAAAAGATTGGAATAATATTCCCAGGTTATTGTTTTACCCTTTTCAAGATAATCAATAAAAAAAAAAAGCCTTCAGCATCCCAAAACACCGATGCCATGACCTTTCCGGCTGATGGAACCAACCTTGTCTTCTTTGGCGCTGAACAACCGGCTTCTGTCCACTGTTTTGACTGCTGTTTGGATTCTGGTGTGTAATGGTGAATTCAAGTCTCATCCATAGTTACAAATCAGCGTACACAATCAGTTTTGTTTTTGTTGAAACACTCCAAACACTGTTCAGAGATTTTAATGCGAGTGCATTTTTAATCTGCTGCGAGCAAGCGCGGCACCCATCTTGCGCAAAGCTTTTTCATATCCACATCTTCATGCAAAATATATCCTACACATTCTTTTGAATGCCTATAGTCTCAGCAATTTCATGCACTTTCATCCGCCAGTCATCCAATACCATATCACGCACTTGTTCAATGATTTCTGGTGTTGTTGCACATTTTGGGTGTCTTTCATGTGGATCATCTTCAAGGCTGGTATGGCCACGTTTAAACTCAGCAGCCCATTTCTTAATTGTTGAAAACGAAGGAGAAGAGTCCCCATAAACTTTTATGAACTTCAAATGAATTTCATTTGGCGTTAAACTTTCTTTTACAAAGAATTTTATAACCGCACAATACTCAGTTTTATCCATTTTAAGGGATACAGACAACAGTCATGCTTCAGACAGCTGTATAAAACAGACTACTTGATAGAATGACTTGCAGTTTCACATTCTTAGGGTTTACGGATTTATCATTACTTGACTGTGAAGAATGTAAGAATAAGGAAACAAACACTCATAAAATTTTTTTGCTGCATTTGCAATAAATGTTCAAAATGATTACTTTAGCCTCATTCACATCCTGACATGTCTGTAAATGAAGTGTATGGCTTGTATCATTTTATTAGGCTTGTCCTGCTGCATGCAGGTTGCAGCATTCAAAGTGTGATGAAGGTATTTGTCTTATATTTGTGGGTGCATGTGAGCTTTCATGTTTCTCCACTGATAAAAATATAGGGGGTTGATGTCTGGCTGGTGATCTGGGTGGCATAGTCATGGATCACCATAGCCAATCCATCATCTACAGATGTGACGATTCACAGCCCAGCTAGGATGCGTATTGGATTGAAGGTGGTCACTTTGAACATTTGTTTTAAATTCAGCAGTAAAAACTTTATGTAAGTGCAGTAAGTGTTTGCTTGAATTTTTTTTAACATTCATGTATGTGAAAAGTGTTTTTTGAGAAATGAACATAATTTGTAGGATATATCTGAGTGGACGTGATCTGAAGGATGACATACTGAAGTTACAAAATTAGGCCTTGAATCACTCTGTGTATATGTACAAATGTGTATACATATATATGTGTGTGTGTGCGTGCGCGTGTGCGTGTGTGTGCGTGCGCATGTGTGTGTGTGTGTGTGTGTATGTGTGTGTGTGTGTCTTTCATACTGCCAAACACACAGGTGCAAAAATCTCAGGTGTCCTTTCACTCAGGTGACAAAATTTTGTGCGTTGGCATCTAATATTTGTGGAAGCTTGATATAAAATTTTTTTCATGTCACTCATGTGGTGAGTAGAATTTTGAGATGGCTTTAAGATTTTTGGAAATTTTTTAATCCTATCTTGGCAGTGTGTTCTGCCCAAAAAAGTGGCTTTTTTAATCCTCCAAGACAGAGTGCCGAGTATAATTGTGGGCCTGCCCACTATGTTCATAGAGTAGCATTATTCTAATTATTTTATGACATGAATAGTATGGTAATTTTAGTGTTTTGCAGGGATGAGAATGGCCTTTGTCCTGTATATAACAGGCTTGTCCCATTATGTTTTATACTAAGAGTTTTTATGAACTTTGGAATTTAACAAGTGTGGAAGTTATTGCAGATTTAATTACGTGTAGTTTTTAACTTGCTTTCATACAGTTTGAATACAATGATAACCTGCTTCTGAATCATGTTGTGGCCAGGGGTTTATATGCGCATGCATTGAGTGGTTAAATCAGTATTCCTGAATTCCCACCACAGTGTTATAACAGGTTATTTGATTGGTATTGTTAACAGTGGTGAAATTTTCAAGACTGGAAGCTGTGTTCCTTAGGTGTCACTCATATAGTATAACAGGTACTTAAGTTACAACTTTCTGCCTGTATATGAATAGTATTTGAGTTATTTGGTGGAAATATTTCTAAAGGCTGACTCCAAGCATGCTGCAAATAATGATTTTGGGAATGTAGGTCTCCATTTTATTATAATTACAATGTATTACCATAAATATATTTTATATGTCAGAGGTCACAGAAGCCACCATTAATTTTTCATTGTGGCTTTTAATGTCTGCATTTTCTGAACAAGAGGTAATTTTGTTAGTGGCTGTTATACACCTTTGTGTTCTTCTTTCTGAGTTTTTCAGTGTGTTACGTGATATTATCATCATCTTGTGTTTCATCCTGAAAATCATGTGGATGCATATACTTCCATCTCTTTTTATGCCCAACAGTTCTGAGCTTGCAGGAGTTATGCTGCCGTGCTATTGTTGCCAGAACAACTGTGTATGGTATTGAGCAACTTCCACTTCCAACTGCTATAAAATCTCATCTGAAATCATATGCCATGACAAGTTACACCACTTCAATGCAGCATCGTTATGTTTTAAACCATAATCGAAGTTTGGGTAGCAATAAAACTGGACAATCAGCACATCACAAAAAGTTGAAATTTGTGGGAGGTATTTCAACTGGAGCTACATCTCCATCCTCGTCAGGTTCTCCAGGAATGGACTCGTCAAGAACAAGTTGCACGGGACGTAATTCATGCAGTATTACATGAACCATGCAGATGCTTCAACAGTGTACATTCAGGTTATTTATTTTATATGAAAGGAACAGAATGGGGTGCCACAAACATTTTCTGAGTGAAATACTGAATATGTTGCTCAAGAGTTTCTTGGGATGTTGTGATGAGTAATAAGGCCAACACAGTGTATGAGCAGGGTATTAAAAAGATCTGCACTGAGGTCCAGCATTGCAAGTTGGAGGGTTGAAGCATTTTTTTTTTTAAATGAATGTACACATTTTGAATTTTTGACACTAAACTCTGGTCATGTAAAGTACACCTTTGAGGTGAGGATTAGAAGTATTGGTTAGTGCTGGGACATGGAGACATTTTGTCGCATTTGGTTACCATGTTGGACTTTATAATTTATTATATAAGTGTGAACCTAGTGATCAGTGTGTATTTTGTTTTTCTTTCAGTCTTATCTTCTGTACAAATGTATGTACATTTGGAAGAGCACTAATGTGAATACTTTTCATGCCTTTATTAATATTTTCTATAAGAGTGAGAAAATGCATTTTTTAAGCATTTGCAAAAACCAAAGTTTGTAGGTTGTAAATAAATCTTGAAGACATGGTAGCAATACAGGTGTGTGAGGGTTTGATAGAAGTAGCTAGGTAGTATTATAGCAATACTACAGGTGAGAGAAGGCTGGATGAATGGAGCAGTGAGGTGTAGGAACATGTTCTTACATATTTTGCGTGGAGTTTTTATTGATCTTGAGGTGTGTTTTGGTTTGAACCAAACTGAACTCCGATAATCACTTAATACTCTCCTGTATATCCAAAACATAAAATCCCATTGTCACTGGTATTTTTCTCATCTATTTTCTTGTGCTGTTGTAATATTGTATATGAAACGGACTTCCAGAATTAGGTCAGAATGTTGTTTTTAGTTCCCGTGTGACTTGAAGAGCACATATCTGTTTTGTCATAGATTTATATTTTCAGAACAGTATGTAACTTTTTGATATTTTTGTCTGTTATTACCATTTACAAATCCATCCATGTCACAATCTTGCATTTGCGAAATGTCATATTTTTTCAATATATTATTACCGTCCATTGTAATATTTGTGTATTATATTTACTCATAGCTGTTCTTCTAATTAACAATTCATATTGTTATTCTTTATCAGTACCAGAAGTAGCCAAAGCAAATAAATAGTGGTGCCAAGAATTGGGCTGAAAGTGTACAACTTGTGTAAAAATAGGCAGAAATTTGGGAGACAAGAAAGATATCACCAAAAAAAACAGATGTGCTCTGTTGTTCCTCAGCCAGTGGGTTTTTGGATCTCATATGAGATAGGCAACAAAATGGCTTCTTGTCAGGCAACAATTAAAAAAGACTAGATATGCTAGATAAGAAGGAAGGTATGGCCTGTCACATGATCATTAGTGCCATATGGGTACTTGAAGCATCGCACTTTTGGTTGTTCTGGCAGGAAATTAATCAGTTTTAGAAAGGAATTTCTTTTCTTTTTTAAAAGTTGCCCCTACATTAGAGTGGAAAGTTATAGTTTAGTTTGGTGTGTCCAGTGTTCTCAAACACTTCACGTGTTCTGAAAAATGTTTCAAACATTGTTATAGATGTGAATTACTCCTGTGTTTATATGAAGGCTGGGAGGTGAATGTGACTGGCTGAGTACTGTGTGCATTTGGGGGCTTCGGTGTTAGAAATATTGAACCTTTGGCTTCTGTTACCAATGCTTAGCACTTTGCCTTCGGGAGACTGGTGGATGTTCAGCATGCTGTGTAGACTGTTTGAATGTTGAGCCATTTTTGAGAAATTTGATGAGAGATTGATTTAAGAAGTCATGTGAAATATAATTTTTTATTGAATTGTTCTTTATCAGTATGACATTTCCTTGATGGCATTTAGTGTAGATTTCCATTACCAACTTTCAAAAATATTTTCGAGATGAAATTGATGGACTGGCATGACCTCATTGTGTGCAGAGAAATCACATAACTAAAATGCACTTCCTGTTGCCCATAGTGGAAACATATAGCTATGGTTGTTAGTATGGAGTTTGAGCCATGTGATTGTAAACATCTAAATTTACTTAAAGATGCTGTCTTAAATGCATAGTTTAAGTGGTCTCAGACAGGAAGTTGATTTTGAATGATGAATTGGGAAGCTGTACAGAGGAAGTGACCATGATATGCTTTTACTGTCTGAACTGTTGCATGTATATAATGAGGGATATGAACAGGATATCCAGCCATGAACTGAACCCACTGCCACCCAAATACAAAGCAGGAGCACTAACATCTGAATCACAGTGTTCCCTGGTATGTCATTATAAACACTCCTTTGTAGAATTCCACAGTACACTGGCTGTGTTGACAGCCTGGCCCCCTCATAACAGTAGCATGCTGTTACCATACACTGTGAGGTGTGTATTAACTGGCTTGTCTTGAAACAATACAAGAATTGCATTGTTGCAGGTTCTCAGTGCAAAAATGCAGCATTTTTTGTTGCTGTGATTATCTTCTGACAAGACCCATTGACTTTTTATTGCCCTCTACATATAAGAAGGTAATATAAGAATTTCTTAACTGTTTTCTTTATTAAATAGCACAAGGGAAACCTATGTGCGCAGCATATGAATAAAAATGTTGAGAAGTTCATAATATGGATATATTTTGCAGTTCTAAATTATATGTACTAGAAAATTACAGCCTGTAACTTTTGTCAGGCTGGATTATGAGAAGCTGAGTATTACTTGTCTCATTAGGTCATACAGTTCATTGGAAGGGACAGGGTTAAGAGAGTGTGATTCAGTGTCTGGCTTTTAAATTCCAGTATTTTCAATGGGTATATGATTGTCATTAAAATATTATTTATTAATAGGCATTTCTTGTGCTGTGGGTAAGTATGTTCTGATAAATTACCTGATGGCTAAAAGCAGACAGGGCACCATAATATCCATTTTTATGTTAAGAGTATAGTTTTTTAAATGAATAAACATGGACAGACCCATGTGCATTTACAGCGCACCACATCCCCTCTATCCAACACCAGAGGACTACAGTCTTTGTATAAAATTCCTGTGCACTCTTAACCTCTAATGGCTTGTGTTGCATTATTGTATTGATGCATGCGTTCCATTAATAGGCCATTCACATTTCTGCAGGGTGCCTATTATAACCTTTCCATCTGCTTGTCTCTGTGTAACACTTTAGAACTCCTGATCACATCTTCTTAAAATTGGACATTGCAGATTTCACAAAAATTGTACTGACATTTCAATTTTCATTTAGATTGGGCAACTTCCTTGACTGCTTCTATGAAGACATACTTGTGTTTATGCGTGTATTCCAATTCCTGCTTGGTGCTGGCATCCATGCACTGCATCTAAGCTGTGCACAGTTGTTACCACACTGAATTGTAGCATTCTGGCTAGGATATGGGAATACTGTAAACTATCTGAAGCACAGAATTTTTGGAGGAACAGATGTATCAGAGTGATTATGTTGTGTTTATGTTTCCCAGCTCATTTAATTAGTAATACCATTACACTTGAGTTAAAAGTTTATGTGAAAAATACATATAATAAAAATATGCTGTAAACTGCACATGAAAGAGCAGTTATGTTTTCCTGTCTTGCTTCAGATGTTTACCTGATATGAAATTTAAACAGTTCAAAAATATTTTAACTACAGGAGGAAGTGTGATCAGAAAATAAAATTTTGACCAGGGGGGGAAAAAAATCCACATTAGGTATGATTGTAGTATTTTTGGACTTGTGGTTTAAATTGCTTTATATAAAATATGAAGCATGCGGCTTTGTAACCATGCACATATTGTTTCAATGTGACAATTAGATGCATATTTCAGTGCCTTACATAAGTTTATTTGAAATGCTTTTTGTATACTGGCAGCAGTTTGCTGGCAAATTCAGTGTTTCCCCAGAATGTTGTTTGGTTATTAAATTACCCAGATCCTCCAGCTTCTTCGACAAATTGAAAATTAAGTTCTAGTATGGAACTCTGTTGCATGGAACATTGAACTTCCTCCTCAAAATTGTGAACAGACCTCATTTGTGGGATCAGAAATAACATAGCAATTTTATGTAGTGTACTTTAATATGCCATTTACAGTTAATGTCTGCATTGTGTCTAGAGCTAGTGAGAGCTATAAAGGAACAAGCATTTTGTAAAAATACTATGAAAAAATTTGTAAATTTTAATATTGCGTGTGTTTACCGTGTCTTGATTTTTAGTATGAAATGTATTGCTATATTTCATCCCATAATTCATACACAAATTTACCAACATTTTTGTGGCTAATAATTGTGTGCCTAATTTATATTAGGATTTATGAAGATTAATGGCAAACATCCCTCTCTACTTGACTTACCAGAAAAGAGAGATGTTTCTCCAAAACCCTGGGTAAACCATATGTTAGGTTAATTCATAACAGAAGCAAGCTTACTGTCATAGTGTGTGGAACTATACTGTATTTTTAACAGCTGAAATAGTACAATTTGATAGAAACTGATTAGATTGGCATTATTAGTCCAAGTAGAAGTTGAAAAACATTCTGGTATCGATAAACGTATTCACTTTACTTATTTAGTGTAGAGAACAAGTGCCCAACAGTAGAAGAAATCTGTTACTTTATGTATTCATAAAAATGGCAGTACAATTGATTATTATAATTAAGGAGTATGACTTGTACATGAACCACATACAAAATATCTGACCTAAGTTCAGAAGTGGACAAAATTGAGAGCATCAATGTAGTTTCCATTTACTGATCACACATTTTCCATTTGCCACATACTGAAGAAAGATTGCAAGTAGAGATCTATAGGTCAGCTAGTTACAAACATCAACAGACTTCTTCACTGGAGAGAAGTGCAGTAGAATTCCTTTAATCTGGCACCTACAGGACCAGAGTTGCCAGATTATCAAATAGTGTTTCAGATTATCAAACAGTACTTATACTGACCTAAGATGTCACAGCTAATATTATGTTACTGAACCTATACGTGGGCCGCACAACTGATGGGAGAAGTGTTCCGTTTCGGTGTCTCCTTCACTTGCTGGTTCAGGGGCATCAGTGTCCCCTTCTGTGTTTTGTGGAGACTCTTCAGTTTCTACCAGGAATGCTGAAGGACCAGGAGCCTGTGTGAATCAAGAGTCTTCATAGCTGTAGATGTTGATGCAGTGGGAGACAAGTTGTCAGGAGATACCACAACAGTCCATGTAGAGAGGCTCTTGAGGCTTTTTTAGGACTTCCAGACTTAGGACTATTTTCTCAGTTGTCAAAGTATCAGAATATCTGAAGTATCAGCTTCTGGGTCAAGGGATTTGTATTGTACTGCACTGTACAACATTATCACTGAATGTATGGTGTACTGATGGAACAAGGTTAATTAACCCCTTTTTTTTTTTCATAGTGTGTACAACCCGTGTTTCACCTGTCGGTATTCCACGGGATATTTACAGGATTTGATTCTATATAAATGTTTTTATGTATGTCTATTTGTATAAATGTCTCTTTTCCTTTTAAGATGTATCCTGGGACTGAGGAGTGGTTATGGCCGGTCACTTCGCGATTGTTGCTGTAGCATGCGGTAGATGTCGTTGATTAGGCTGGACACTGCTTTAGTGTTTATGTGATGCGGCATTATTTGGGGGAGTGTGAGTGTTTGGAACGCCGCAGGTCTGACTTCGTTGAATAGGCTGCAGTCTTTCAGGAGGTGAAGAGCTGTTTGTTCTTCCATTTTTGGGCAGCTACACAGTGGTGAGGACGCCTTTGTCCTTTTATAGAGGTAGGAGCGGGAGCAGCCGTGGTTTGTCAGGAATTGTGTAAGGACATAGTTTGGCCAGAGGGTTTGGGTCTTTCTGTGGAATATTGAGGGAATGAGTACTTTGGTGTGTAGTCCTTTCTCAGAGTTGGTAT
>Ga0268261_10004775_pt1 | contig 10201 bp, 10 predicted proteins | sample TergutNc150P1_FD_190353 | JGI IMG/M metagenome (GOLD analysis project Ga0268261, IMG submission 190353) | Nasutitermes corniger P1 segment gut microbial community from laboratory colony in Florida, USA - Nc150 P1 (SPAdes) (version 2) | ecosystem: Host-associated > Arthropoda: Insects >... | reverse complement strand
GGGGGGGGGGGGGGTGAAAGTCACTTTTACATAAATTTCACTGTCATCCCATGCCTCAGGTGGTTCACTGCTAGCCTCTCACAGCAGAGGCCTGAGTTAAATCCAAAGCCAGCCCATGTAGGATTTGTGATGGACTAAGTGGCACTGAGACAGGTTTAACTCAGCACTTCTGTTTCCCCCATCCTGTCTTCATCATTCTGCCAAAGTTCCATACTCATCCATCATCCCCTGTTAAATAATGCACTTATATGGATTTACAACAACAACAAAACTACTACTACTACTAACACCACAACCACCACCACCACATCTGCAAAAACAAGACAGGCAATGCAAGTACAATGTAACATTGAGTGAGGCATGTTTGTGCAATAAATGTTGTAGCAGAACAGCAGTAAGTATTATATATTCTGAAAGTGTCTGTAGCCTGAGGTATCCAGCATGCAATGCGCATAAGCCTCATCTGTGGCCTATTCGGCTCTACAATATTTTCCCACATCAACTCATAAATGGCACAATTTTCTAAAAAATGTTCTTGAACATAAAATTTGTGTTTTTATTTTTCTCTGCAAATTTTGTCCGAAACATTTCTCATTCTAAGAATTGTGCGAGATATGATTAAAAATGTATACTGCTCTTTGTGCACAGTACCCATTATTCTTGTCAGATTTTAATAAAACTTGAAATTCCTCCACAGATTTTTTAAAAATATCAAACTTCACAGAAATCCATCCATTGGGAGCCAAGTTGTTCCCCAGAGAAAAGCACACGGACAGACAGACACGATGAAGCTAAAAGTCATTTTTCACAGTTTTGTGAGTGCACCTAAAATACAGAACTGACTTCTGAGAACTCAGTTACACATCATCTTAGAGCCACTTTCTTTATCCAGAAGAATAAAGCAGCAACATTAACCCTTATCCTGCTAATGTGGAGAATATGGTGAGCTCCTAATAATGCCAACAAATGGCACATGGAATTTAACTTGGCGTTTAAAGGGTTAAATTTGCTTCAGAAGTCCCAGTGGGCAATACATGAACACAGCTCAACACTTTGTGTGCACTGTTTACATTACGGCAAGCAGCACTCAGCACTACGTGCTAAAGGGTCATATTATACCATCATGAAAGAAAGCAAGAACTAGAAATAAAATCATAAGATTCAAATTACCAGGGTATTATAAAACACGAGTGTCCCCCAGTCCTCTAATTCTTGTTATGCATCTCACTGACATTTCCCCAACCAACACCCAATTCATACCTATAATCTACTGTTTCCCATTAATTACTTAACTCCATGCAGTAATGTGCTCAAAACAGATAGTCTAGAAATTATCTGCACTTTATGGAAACTGAGTTCATTACCATGTTCACTTGAGCCTGCCACATGTCCTATTCTGAGCCATATTAATCCAGTCCACAACCTCCCATCCCATTTCATTAAACCAATCTTGACAATATCCTTTCATCTGTGCCCAGGTCTTGCGAGTGATCTTTTACATTCTTGTACCCGAGCAAAAATCCTGTATGCAACTGCTGTCTACCCTTCATGCGCCAGTATAATTATTATATGACATTCAGAGATTACAACTTGCAGCATTGCCTCAATGATGTCTCAGTCAGCCTTAATAAATAGTTTAATGCCAGTTACCTTACATTCAGATACGAGGAAATAATTGTGATAAAATACGGCACTAACTACAAAACGTACGTCGATCTAAAAATATAGAAAACTGAAATGGGAACAACTAGTTTCTTGGCATACAAAATGACAGTGACTGCAGGTGAAAAATATACAATGAATATATTAACCCCTGAAATAAGTATGACATGTTTTGCAATGTGGGCAATCACATTACACATGGAAACAGAAAACCAAAAATGTGATTTAACTTACTGACATTCCACTACGTCAACTAGAAAAATTTTGTGGGGTAATTCATCAAAAGGAAACATTCAAAGGAAAATTCTGAATAAATAAAGGCAATAACACGTGTTTTTAAAAAGAAATAGTAAAAAAAATTAGAATATACTTCCACTTGCCACCACATACTTACAATGGAGCAGCTTCCTACACCGGATTAAAATTATTCCATAACCTTAAATCTACCACAAAGTCTAAGTGACATAACACACCCTGTGCTAGCCTTGCAAGCAACATGTGTTACTGTGTACAAAAATTTGCCCACAGAGTCATTATAAAGCACGAATGTACGAATGGTAATGGTACCACAACAGTCACCTTTGCTGTAACACCCTACACATATTGCTGTGTATCGCTATTAGCATCTGAAACTGGTAATGAATTAATCTCTCTCTGCGTTAAAATCAGTCATTTTTCAACACGTCATACCGCAAATGTGCGGCTTTGCTAAGTTACTACAGCAGCTGCAAAAGAAAATGGCCACGTAATTACAAAGATTTAAAATAAATATTTACCGATTCGACTGCTGAAGTAAACAGATCATCATCGTCATCATCACGATGTTCAATTTCCACGTTATTGAAAAGACTGGGCGGATCTCCGTCGTCAGCCATATTCCTATGTGGGTTCACTTTGCCTCTGGTAGTTATCACGTGTGGTAGTTATCACACAACCGTCTGTACCATGGATTACCCTGTGCCACAGATTACCACATGGACTATTCACTGACAACGAGTTTAACTATGCAAATCGGAGTTATCGTCCGAATTGATTCTGTGTAAATCATTATTGGAAAACACCCACTTTGAATGATGATTACATGGATAATTCGATGCGACATTAATGTATTCTTGTTAGCTGTATATGTTTGTGTGCGTATGTGTCGTAATTAAGGCAGTATATTCAATAGAAACTCGCACGTCAGCATATCAAATTATGGGACTATAAATGCGTAAACGCCGTGAAAAGTGGGTCCTTGTCAGCACGGCGCGAAGCGTTCTCAGGTTGCGGATGAAGGACTGGCCTCCAATATGAAGGGTAGTTGCGAATATATTGAATAAGCAAAAGCCGACAGCCGACATGGGGTGGTCCTCCAGCTTGGGGGTTGGCGAGGTGCTAACAACTCGTCGCAGTAAAAACGTATAATGTTACGAATCGTTCACAAAGAAAGCCTCGGACCTGGACTGATACTTTGGTACAAACTAAAAAAATGGAAAAGGAATATGAGATTCAGTACTTGGAATGTTTGCAGCATGTATAGGTCAAGTTCACTTACAACACCAGCCAGGGAATTAGCAAGATATAAATTAGTTTTAGTGGGTGTCCAGGAGGTTAGGTGTGACAAGAGGGGGGGGGGAGAGGGGTGAGAGCAGAGGATTGTATTTTTTACTATGGAAAAGGAACTGAAAATCATCAACTGGGAACATGATGTTTTTTTTCACAGCAGAATAATATAAGCAGGTGAGAGAGGAGAGTTTATTAGTGACAAGATGTCATATATATAGTTCTGAGAGGTCGCTGGTGTAATATCATTGTTTGGAATGTGCATGCACCAAGTGAGGAGAAAAGTGATTATTCAAACTACAGTTTTTGTGAGGAATTAGAACAGGTTTTGATCATTTTCCTTAGTACCGTATTAGATCCTGTTAGGGGATTTTAATGTAAAATACAGGAGAGAGGATATTTTCAAGCCGAAAATTAGACATAAGAGTCTACATCAGGATAGTGATGATAATGGTGTTAGAATAGTAAATTCTGATGTATCAAAAACTTAATTGCTAAGAGCACAATGTTCCTGCACTGAAACATTCATACACGTAAATACACCTGAACCTCTCCTGATGGGAAAACTTGCAACCAGATTGATCACATATCCATAGGCAGGAGATGGTATTCGAATGTACTCAATGTACAATTTTCAGGGGTGCTGACTGTGATACTGATCACTATGTGGTGGTTATAAAAGTTAGGGACAGATTGGCAGTAAGTAAACAAGCAGCACAGAAGTTTTATGTGGAAAGATTTAATCTCAGGAAGCTAAATGGGCTGGAGGTTAGGAAACAGTATTGGAATAAGGTCTCAAACAGTTTTGCAGCTTTGGAGAACTTAAATGATAGCAAGGACATAAACAGGGATTGGGAGAACATTACACAGAATATCAAAACCTCAGCTAAAGAGAGTGTAGGTCTGTAGAAATTGAAGCAGCATAAACCTTGGTCTGATTAAGAAGGTTTAGGTTTTTTTTTATCAAAGGAAGCAGGCTAATACGCAGTGGTTACAGGGTCCAAACCACAGCAATGTAGATAATATAAACAATGTAATATGTAAAGCTTGCAGACATTTCAGGGGCAGGGAAAAAAGAAGGAATATCTGAAAGCTAAAATTGATGAACTTGAAACTTACAGTAAAATAAAAAATATCAGGACTTGTATAGGGGCATCAATGATTTTAAGAAGAGTTACCAGCCTGGAACTAATATAATAAAGGATGAGAAGGACGATTTGGTTGCAGACTACCACAGAATTTTGGCTAGGTGGAGGAACCATATATCTCAACTATTGAATATACATGGGTTAATGATGTTAGGCAGATGGAAATACACAGCAAAACCACTAGTGCCTGAGCCAAGTGCCTTTGAGGTTGAGTTGGCTATTGAAAAGCTAAAATGTCACAAATCACCAGGTATAGATCAAATCCCAGTAGAATGGATTAAGGCAGGGGGTAGATCATTTCACTGTGAGATCCATAAACTTATTTCTATTTGGGATAAAGAGGAATTACCTGAGGAGTGGAAGGAGTCGATCATTGTACCTACCTATAAGAAGGGCAATAAAACAGAGTGTAGTAATTATAGGGGCATATCACTTTTGCCAACAATGTATAAAATTTTATCCAACATCCTGCTGTCAAGGTTAACTCCATATGCAGAGAAAATTATTGGGGTTCATCAATGTGGTTTTTGATGCAACAGGTCCACTACTGATCATTTATTCTGCATTCATCAGGTACTTAAGAAAAAAATGGGAATACAACAATGCAGTGCATAAGCTGTTTATAGACTTCAAGAAAGCTTATGATTCAGTTAGGAGGGAAGTTGTGTATAATATTGTCATTGGTATTGATATTGATATTTTACAAGTATTTAACGTTCCTTAAATCCACAAATAAAAACAAAATATGATACTGAGTTTAGTATCCCCATGAAGCTGGTAAGGCTAATAAAAATGTGTCTGAATGAAACCTATAGCAGAGTCTGTGTAGGCAAGCATTTGTCTGACATGTTTCCTATTAGAAATAGTTTGAAAATAGATGCTTTATAGCCATGGCTTTTCAACTTTGCTTTAGAGTACAGCATTAGGAGGGTTCAAGTAAACCAGGATGGCTTTAAATAAAATGTTACACACAACAGCTTCTGGTTGATGCTGATGATGTTAATATATTGGGTGAAAGCATACATATTATAAAGAAAAACACAGAAACTTGGGTAGTTGCTAGTAAGGAGACTGGACTAGAATTAAATGCTGATACAACTAAGTACATGGTCCTGTCTTGAGATCAGAATGTAAGACAAAGTCCAGTATAAAGACTGATAATAGTTCCTTTGAAAGGGTGGAGGAGTCCAAATATTTGGGAACAACCTTAACAAACCAAAATTCTATTCAGGAAGAAATTACGAGCAGATTGAGGTTGGGGAATGCTCATTATCATTCCATGTAGAATATTTTGTCTTCAACTTTGCTATCCAAAAATTTACAGATTAAGATACACAGAATTATAATTTTGCTTGTTGTTTTGTATGGGTGTGAAACTTGGTCGCTCAAATGGATGGAGGAATGTAGGCTGAGGATGTTTGAGAACAGGGTGTTGAAGAGAATATTTGTGCCTAAGAGGGACAAGGTAACAGGGGAGTGGAGAATACTACATAATGAGGAACTTAATGATCTGTACCCTCTCACCCAATATTTTTTGGGTAATCAAATCAAGAAGAATGAGATGGGCGGGGCATGTAGCACGTATGGGGGAGAGGGGAGCTGTATACAAGGTTTTGGCAGGAAAACCTGAGGGAAATAGGCCACTTGGAAGACCCAGGCGTAGATGGGAGGATAGTATTAAAAAGGATTTTCAGGAAGTACGATGTGGGGGCATGGACTGGATTAAGCCGGCTCAGGACAGGGACAGTTGGGAGGCACATATGAATGCGGTAATGAACCTTCGGGTTCCATAAAATGCGGGGAATTTCTTGACTAGCTGAGAACTGGTTAGCTTCTGAAGAAGGACTCTGCTCCATGGAGTAAGTATAATGTGTAAACAAACAGTATGATTTCTGTTAGGGTTGCATTTAACTACTAAGTCAAAAGATTATGGTGAAGCTTTAAGATTGTTACAGGAGATATACATTGGCATTATTACAGAAATGCAAATAAATCTTACAAGAACAAATAATGTGTGTGATAAAATCCATTCCCTAAAGAACAGGATATGAAAAAGTTTGTAGTATGACTTTAAGATGCTGTGCACATATAATAAGTACACCATTTAGTTATATATGCAATTGTTCGTTAGAATCTGGTACTCACCCTGAGAGGTTCAAGTACTTAACAGTTAATTCCACATATAAGGGTGATAAAACTAAATGAAAAATTACAGGCCTAACTCATTACTGACTACATTCACTAAAATTGTGGAAAAATGAATGCTTAATAGAATAAGTTAATATTTACAAGTAAATAGTCTATGATTACCAGAGCAATTCAGATTTAGAAACGGTATTACTATGTAAAATGTAGTTTTTATGTTAACAGAGAATACATCCATCCATCCACACATGCATACGAAAATTCACTTTCATCAGTCCTTAGAGCACATTGGCAATGGATATAGAGCACATCATAAGAGTAACCTGACTGAAGAAGAACAACGGTCACACAATAAGCCAGCTTCACACGAGCACAGATATGGTCAAAATCCTCATATATAAAAAATAATACAGTATTAAAAAACAGTAAAAATCTGATGTACATATGTGCTTCAACTGAGTAGAAGGTTTTGTCAATTAAATACATATTCAAATTTGATATGAAACATTTTTCTTAGAACTGACTCAGCAATATATTCCAGCAATTTATTGAAGATTTTTATGCTATCATATAATGTTCCTTTCTGGTATATTTTAAGAGTGGTTGACGGTTTATGCAATTGTAATTTATTTCTTGTACTAAAACCATGAATTGTACAATTATATGTATAAATTTCCAAATTCTGCAACAAGAACCTCACCAGGGACAGTATGTATTGAGAAGAGAAGGTTAATAATTCTAATCTCTGAAATAAAGGTTTACATGATGTTCTAGAGGTCAAACCAATCATAATTCTAACTATCCTTTTCTGTTGTAGGAAGACTTTTTTATTATTAGCAGATTATTTTATTGAATTATTTTGATAGTTAATTGGAAATGTTTCACCTGTTATTAATCAAAGGTAGGAGACAGAGGTATTTTTTGTGATTTGGCCAAAGTGTTTCTGTAAGTCATACAGTTATTCTAGCTAAATTATTCTGTTATGGCATACATGGAGCAAATGCTCACTGGATTGAATTCTACTGAGCACCTAGAAAGCAGAAGGTTAAAATAATACTGCAAAATTATCAGGAAAAATTCTCATCCCACTGGGGAACAATAAAATGTGGTGTTCCCCAGGGATCAATTCGGGGACATTTGTTGTTTATTCTATATATTAAAGATCTTCCTCTTGGGATAAACACATTTTCTAAACCCATATTAATTGCAGATGATACAATTGTGTTAATCATTGCTAAAAATCTAGAGGATTTGCAAATGAGATCTGCATCTGTACTCAGTCATAGGAGTAAATGGTGTGTGGTAAAGGGATTATCCTTGAATGTAGATAAAACAAATGTAATAAGATTTAATTTAAACTATTTCCAAGATCCACTTCCAGTTTTTTTTTATAAACACACAGAAATTAAAGAAGCACAGAAATTAAAGAAGCACAAATATTAAATTTTTCAGTTTGGGAACTGATAAACATTTGGGCTGGAAGATTCATATTGTGCAAATAATACCAAAATAGAGTCATGCCTGTTATGCTGTTAGGCTAAAGTATCACTTAAAAATACAGACACAATTAAAATGATCTATTTTGCTTATTTCCATTTGATAAAAAAAAGTATGGAATTACACTGTAGGCATTGCTACAGACAGCAAAAGGTTCTTGCAGCTACAAAAGAGAATTCTGAGAATTATGACAGGGGCATTATCCATAAGTTCATGTCAACCTATACTCAAAGCATTAAAAATATTGACTTTGCCATCACATTACATACAATCATTAATGACCTTCATGGCACATAATTTGGGACATTTCACAACCAACTTTTCTGTGCATGGCACTAATAAAAGGAAGAAATTACAGTTTCATAGACCAACAGCAAATCTTACTCACTTCAGAAAGGTGTGTATCATGCAAGCATAAAAATTGTTAATATTTTTCTTTCTAGAAGAAAGTAAATGAAATAAGATGACTTGTACCTCCTCTACATTCGGGGACTTCTAAAAGCATTCCATCACATTTCTTCAGCTTAAAATATTTCAGAAATCAACCTAAATCCTTCGTTCTCCATCAGTCATTTGGCACACTTTGGGATTGGTAGTAGCTGGAAGCCTGTGTAAAAGGTTAATGGCCATGTTATAATACTGCCATGGTGATGTTTTCTTCAGACACTGTTCACCAGCTGGTTATAATTTTAAAATACAAAGTGTACAATGTGTTGATGCATGTACCTGTATAGCTAAATCAACAGTAAATTCATGATGATATTTTTGAAGCCAGTACTGGCTCAGTATTCCACTGAAGGGAAGGAACTGACATCAGTTAAACTTATGACCTTTATGACTTCAGTATCTAGGTCTGTACTTTTACATTCTCATTACATATGTGTGGCTAATAACATGGTATATAAAAGTGTGGGATCATTCATCTTGAATGCTTGGGCCTTGGGGTTTTCTGAATAAATTGGAGCACCGTGTTTAAATATATGGAAACGTATTTAAAATTACAAGAGAAAACAAGCAAGTAATTGTTCTCTGTGTTCAAATATGTTGGGTTAGTGACAAGGAAAGGAGGCATAAGAAGGAGGGCAGAGACGGGAGAGCTTAAAAAACATGGGTGTTCACACTAGTTCTAAAATTTATTTGTTCTGGAATATAGCCAGTTTTTGGATTATTCCATGTAGAAGGATGCCAGATAAAAGATCTCATATGTGTATTCAGTACTTATTTAAACCTTATGGAACTACTTTGGTTAACCTGGTTATTAATGACTAAGAGATTACCTTTAATGAACAACATTGCATCTCACCATTATTTCTGAATGTTACAGTAACAAAATGGTGCTATTAAGGTTTAAGTTAATAAAACTTATGAATAATTACCCTGCTTATGCAGAGGCCCACACAAAAAAAGAAATGAATTAGGATACTGCTCTTCTGGAATGTGACACTGTGTTGTTGGGTGAGTGGTTACTGATGTTTGAAAGGAATGTAATACCTTCATCTTCAGGGTAAAGATACATTAAGAATGATGAAAGCACTATGTTTCTTCAGATGTTGGGAACCACTCACCTAACATAACAGTGTCACATCCCAGCAGACCTGAATTCCAAGGACAGCACTGTGAGAACCTTAGATCAGGTAAGAGATGGAAGTCGCTGGACTCCATACTGCCAACTGATCTTTGTGTAGTAATGGCACTATGACTGGGAGGTTATGGACCACCCACCCTAATGTCCTGATATTGTACCCAGTAATTTCTGTCTCTTTGGACTCTGTAAGATGCACCTAACTAGCAAGCAGTCTGCACCATTTGCCAACATGAAGCAAGCTGCCATCTCCTGGCTATACACACGTGACACTGTTCTCTTCTACAGACGCTTAACCTTTTGGCACCGGAGTTTTACATTTAAATTTTAGCACACCCTGTATGTAAAATGTGAATAATACAGGAAACAAAAAAGGTAGCATTATGAAATAAACTGCATTTTGAAGAGAAAAACGGAGAGTGTGCAGCATGTTTAAAATACTCAGTACTCATATTTGTTGAAAAAAAATATAACTAAAAAAAAATATAACTAAAAACCTAACTAGCAAGCAGTCTGCACCATTTGCCAACATGAAGCAAGCTGCCATCTCCTGGCTATACACACGTGACACTGTTCTCTTCTACAGACGCTTAACCTTTTGGCACCGGAGTTTTACATTTAA
>Ga0268261_10004774_pt1 | contig 10201 bp, 7 predicted proteins | sample TergutNc150P1_FD_190353 | JGI IMG/M metagenome (GOLD analysis project Ga0268261, IMG submission 190353) | Nasutitermes corniger P1 segment gut microbial community from laboratory colony in Florida, USA - Nc150 P1 (SPAdes) (version 2) | ecosystem: Host-associated > Arthropoda: Insects > Digestive... | reverse complement strand
TCCTTGTAATTTCTTTTTGCTTTCTGTAATTACTGATATTTTAATATTATTTTCATTTAAAATTTTGTCTAATTCTTCTTCTTTCTCTCCTAGCCCTCTAATATTCCAGGTTGCATATTTAAATCGTAATACCTTTTTCACATCCGTGTCGTCATTTAAAGAAAATCTGTCCAGTTTCTTCCCATGAGACTTGCCAGTGGTTAAAATTTCCCCGAATGGGTTACGGGCCCAGAGCAGGGTAAGTCCAGTGGTAGGATTGCTACCTTCAGCCTCTGGACGGGCGTGTTTAGGGGATGGCATTTCCTCCATTCCTGATGAAACAGTTATACCGCTGTGACTTGGTTGTCATTTCCTCGTTTGTGAGAACAGGGTATACCACGAGAAGGTGAGGATGACTGTTGGGTAGGATAGGCTATAGTATTACGCATCACTACCCCTTATACCCTACAGAAAATATTTACAACACAAAACAGTGGAGCACTATATAGAATATAAAAGACATCGGGCAATAGTAAGGAAAATGACACAAAGGCAAAGAAGAGATAATTGGGACAAATTTGTTAACACGCTGGAAAGAGACATAACAGGAACACAAAGGCGAGCTTTAAAATATTTAAACATCTACAACTGCAAGAAAGAGATAAACTCTAAATTGACCCAATAACAAAAACGGAATGGAAAGAATACTATGGAAAACTTTGGAATGAGCAAGGTAGCAAGGGTGAAGAAGGAAAAGAAGGGGAGAGGAAAAGCGAAGAGACAGATGAAAATGGAGACATGATAACAATAGAAGAGCTAAACAAGGTACTTAAACACGCAAAAAACAGGAAAAGCTGCGGATTAGATAACCTACCAATGGAACTGTGGAAATATGGGGGAATAAATTAAAGATATTCTTACTAGAGCTGTTTAATAAAATAATAGACAAAAATCAAATGCCACAAAAATGGGAGACAGGAATGGTGATAAACATACACAAAAAAGGAACAAAAAGTAAATGTGAAAATTACAGAGGAATTACTTTATTGCCTACAGCCTACAAATTACTTGCAAACATAATAAAAAACAGACTAAATGAACATGTCAAAGACGAAATGGTAGAGGAGCAGTGTGATTTTAGAATGGGACGCAGTTGTACCGATGCTATAGTCATGGTGAAACAGATAATTGAAAAAAGAAAAGAACACAACTTACTGCTATTTTTTTTTATTTATAGATTATGAAAAGGCATACGATAAAGTGAACAGAGACAAGCTGTGGGAAATGATGGACAATAAAACCCCAAATTATTTACTAAATACAATAAAATGTATTTACAGGTATATGAAGGTTAGAATTAAATCTAATGATGGTATATCTGAACCAGTATACAAAAACAAAGGAGTAAGACAGGGATGTGGCCTCTCACCGGTATTATTTAATATATACATTAATAAAATTATACAGAAATTTAAAATAGTGATAAAGAAGGATATACAACTAAATAACAGGAAATTAGTGAACACAATACTATATCCAGACGACCAGATTTTAATGGCCACATCAGAAGATGACCTACAAACAATGGCATACCACCTGAACCTTACAGGAAGAAAATACAAAATGACCACATCCAGCACAAAAACTAAATCAATGGCAATGTGGTGGAACCACAAACATAGGGTAAAAATTGTGATAAATGACAATATTATTGAAGAGGTAACAGATTTTAAATACCTGGAGTACTGTATATCAGAATACAAAAGTGATTTAGGAGATAAATTGCAAACTTACAACAAAATAAATGGAGCAATACAGAGACATTTTAGAAAACAAATGAACAAAGAAACAAAGTTAAGAATTCACAACATTACAGCTAAAGCAGCATTGAAATTTGAAAGTGAAGCCTGGGTACTGAAGAAAAGAGAGGAACAACGTTTAGAAGCAGCACAGATGAAATTTTTGAGACACTTCCTTGGAATAACAAAATTAGATAAAGGAAAGAATCAAGGTATTAGGGAATAAATGGGAGCACAGAATATAGTAAAGGAAATAAAACAATAACAGGAAAAGTGGCTACAACACGTACAGAGGATGGACACAAACAGAATACCAAAACAAGCATTACAATATAAACCAAAAGGACGAAGGAATGTAGGATGACCGAGGAAGAGATGGAGGGACCAATTTCATTTTGAGGATCAAGGAACAGGAAATGCGCCTAATCCTTCATGAACATGATGATGATGATGAAGTTTCCTTCATATATGAGCTCTAAGAATTTGGGCATTTTTAAAACATTTCTGGGGTCATTCACAGGGACTTGGAAGGGGTTCATGCAAGTGGGGGGCCCAGATGCTCAGGCTTCATTAGCTTCACAGTAAATCCACCCCTGCACATGGTGTAAATGCTCCTTTTTAGCATAGCAGACCAACAGGAGACAGAGACAGACATACATGTTTACAACTTGGGAAGAACAAAACCATCAATGTTAGTAAAGATACAGAAAAAAAGGGTAAAGTTGTCCCTCTCCACATCTTAAAAACATATAAGGAGAACAGAGGTATAACTCCACTCATTCTTAAACTTCACACTACATGGAGCTCAGCAGTTACCTGCAAACCACAGCTAATTTACCATCTGAGAAACAGACCCTGGTACCCAATGAATAGGAGGCCAAGTGGGCCCTAGAGCCAGTCTGGACACTTTGGAGAAGGGGGAAAATATCTTGAAATAAATGATTTTCCTGTGAGAGTAAAGTAGACAGACTGTGAAGCTGACCACCTACCTCCATCTGGTGCCAAGATTAAAAAGACAAGGATCTGTACCTCCACTGTCCCATACATCTTCATGACATGGTGCTCAAGCACAAGGAAAACTGTATATTAATTTATCTTGAACAATACAGATATGACAGTCATGACAACTTATCAAGTGTAAGTAACACACAGTTAATGTGTGGTCATGAAGTGTGATGTGGTGGTCAGTAAGTTGCTGAAAGTGATAAGAGACAAATTACTGGAACTCTAAGCTACAAAATTTGTGTGGTAAGACATTACATATTCACCAGTAGTGTAAATTTCAGTAAAAAACAATTTAATCTACTCCAAAGGTTGATAACATATAACACCCATGACACAGGCATGTAAAGAATATTAGATGGAAATCCATGAATAACAGAACTATAATAACTACAAGCTATTTTATAATTCTTTTTATAGCTTTAGGAAAAATTTTACATTTATATTTGCACAACACCATTTATAAATCCAAGATCTGTCAAATGACAGAAGGGCATAAAATACATCTGCAAAATGCCCCATGACATGGGGCATAGTTCACAAAATTTACCACTATTACTGGAGCTCGAACAGCATATTCAGTGCAGTAACTCACTGACTGGGCTACGAACTGGATGATCCGGAGTTCAAATCCTGGAAGGGGAAAGAGATTTTTCTCCTCTCGAAAATGTCCAGACCAGCTCTGGGGCACACCCAGCCTCCTTTCTTTCCCTGGGAGTAAAGAAGTGGAGGCGTCAGGCTGACCGCTCACCTCCATCTAATGCTGAGGTTAAGAATAACTGAAGCCATAGCTCCACTCCCCCTAGATGCCTTAATTACATGTATCAGGACAACTTTACCTTCTACCATAAGTTTTTTTGTCAAGGTAAAAAAATGTGAACCAGATGTCACTAGCATGTGCTTTACTACTAGCAGAAAACTTGAGAGTTTAATTTAGCAACACTTCTCATTTACTAAGATTATAAAGCATGAAGGGCTGAAGGATGAAATATGAATATGGAGAATGGGTGGAACAGATAATTAGGTGGCAGCTTAAGAGATGACAATATGTGACTTCTAAAGAACATCTACTTACAGAGGATTTAATTAAGAAGTGTGACAATTTATAATACATAAATAACTAATTGCGGCCAAAATGTTTTGTTGAGAAAATTGTGAATAAAATACATAATCAACATTGTAGTGCATTTATTGGTTACTTATATATTATGGATCTGATTAATGCATGGAAGATGTAGCTATTTACTTTTAATCTACTAGCATTGCTTGATGAGAAAGAATGGATTTTTTTTGGAAATTTTTCTCATTCTCCAATACAAATGTGTGCACCAAGATAGAATTGATCAATCTTTATGACACAACATGGGATATTATTTATTTTGTGTAGGACAGCAGCACTGCCAGATTACTCTAAAGGGTAAAATGTTAATCAAATCCAGTATCAAATATAATTTTTCACTGATATACCAGTAACAGAACTTCATTTCTTCCTGTTTGATCACAAACCACGTATTCTACAAACAGTGACTGCCTAAGTCAGGTGCTGAACAACCCAACAATGGAAAATGACTCACTGTATCACAGTTTGTGAACTGTGATCATTATGTATAAGCAGAGAAAAATATCCCTACATACAATAAACACAATAAAGCATTATTTGGAAAGCAAACGGCCCCACTGTATATTAAAGTTTTAAATTTAGCCCTTCAGAACAATGGGTATGCGAAACAACCCTATTCAATGGACAGAGAACATTTAAATGTTTACCTCCAAGGATGCAACACCTCACTACAAATACTTTAAATATGAACTGCAAAATTTAAAAGCAAACAAATTGATAATGTATTAAGAAATGTATACAGATTGATATTAACATGTCTCACACATAAACTTTATACAGATTTTGAATAAATGCAATACTTAGCTGCAATTGTCATGACTTCAAATTATCATGGGAATTACAAGGAAAAGCTATACAATTTATGCAGCAAGAGTGCAGAATTTGATTATATGTTTATTTATCTCTTAGTTCAAAACTTTCCTACCTAAAAATATTCCTAGCAGACACTCCAAGGGGAAAACTGAAACATAATTACAAGCATAATAATTCAGGTTGCAGCCAGTGACAAGTGACCATTCATATACAGAACTATTGCTCCATATTTTGTCTACTAGCAGACGTCTCTTGTTTCTGAAAAATGTTTACTGTGTGGAAGGAATAACAAACACTGTGGAAACAGGTGAAGATAACTTTCTTTCAACAAGCCCATTCAATATATATCACTCTAAAGCCATAAAGAACACTCATGTATAACAGCACCAAGAGATAAAGCTTATATACCAAATTCTGCAAGATAAATGCAGACATATGACCACAGACAGAATATAATACACCAAGTGACCTTGGGTGCACATGCAAACTTCTGCGTAAGTCAAGAAGAAATGGAGTGGGGAATAGCATTACAATTGACATTTTTCGATGTACACCACCCAATAGCTTGGAATCTCTATTTTCAATCAGTGTAAAGAATATTCATACAGGTTAAATAGTGCTGACAGAGTGCCCCATTAACAAAAATATGAGGAGGGACACTGTTTCTCATTATACAACTTAATACTTTATAACAGACGTCATTCAGAAACAAATCATGACAGTAATCGAAAGATAAAGACGTAACACTTTACACAGCATACAAAAATAATTAGTTCCATAATAAAATACAAAGTATTTACATGCAGCAAATAACAAGTCTAGTGCACTATATATTATACATATATTCTTAAAAAAGATTTAGATTACAGTAGCCTCAAATGCATTAAAATCTGAGATACAAAATATATTAATACACTGATTGAAAGCTCAGACCTATGTCTGCATATGCAAAGCAACGGCATTATGATATACTTGAAACTGTTCACGAGATCAGTTTAAGTGAACTACTGTGTAAGTCAGTATTAAGTACTGAAGCCAACAACATGTGAAGAATTAAAGGCCAGTAGTGGGTGCTGAGGCTGGTGTTGATAGACAGCATTACTCCAAGGAAAACGATGCTGTCTCCTAGTGCAATACTTTCAAACCTTAGAATATACCGTAATAGTTCAGTCAATTTAACAAGTGTTTGAATATGAAAATTAAAGATAAATGTGTCTCATGATGCCAGACAAATGTATTTCCTACCTTCAGCACCTTGGAATTTTTCATCAACATCTGTTCACGAGGAATGCGAACATTTTCAAGTGCAAGGTAGCCATTATTAACAGTTTTCATACCCAGTTTTGTACCAATTTCACCAATTTTAATACCTGAAAGAAAATTAACATACAGTATGTTCATTTCACATTAATGACAAAGCACACATACTATACTCAAAGCAAACTAGCAGTCCCCATCTTTAAGCACTTACCCCTGAAGGTGAAGGAACCATATTCCTTCAAAACATTGTGAACAACTCACCCAGCTACAAAGCATCATATCCCAGAAGGCTTGAATCCCCAAGCACACCACCGCGAGACGTCAAATCTGACAGTCTTACAATACCCACCAGCACAATAACCTCATAAATCACAGCATTTATGTTACTAATTTATGTGTGGTATACATTCATGGACACAAGGTTTTTTGAAGGGTGTGACTTGAAAATGCTATCAACTGTTATGATTGTATAACATCAGGGACAGCTAAATGAACATGTAGCACTGGTGGAATGATCCTGAAAAGGAAAAACCAAATTACACAGGGACAGAACTGTCCCACTGCCATTTTGTCCACCATAAATCCCACATAGACTGGTCTGGATTTTAACTGAAGCCTTAATAGAAACAGTCTGGCAACTAACCACCTGCTGCTGCACGATCACCCTGGAAATAACCATTTCAAATTGAAGCAGATTTTCAATTTTGTTATATAATTTGCATTCATTCATAGAACTAAACAAGAGAAGATTAATGACACTAGATTGTGTGTTGGGCTGGGGGGGGGGGGGGGGGCAAATGAACTATTCCACTCTACCTGGCATAGGTTCATGTGTTTCTTCATCTCTCAGCTGAACAATGAAGAGATGAATACCACGATGGGCTCCTTCCACATGCAGTTGTGCCACCACAATAGCATAGTTTGCTGTGTGTCCCACTGCAACAACAATAGACCCCAATTCCATGACAGTACTAAACAATATGAATCAAAATATAACAGTTTGGGTTTAGGATGGAAGACTGACAAAGACAGATACATTTCTTGTCACCAATACATTAAGACTACCCCTGAGTCCACTCAACCTCCTCTAAAATAACCTATATAAATTACCTTTCCCTGAGAATAAATTCTGTATCAGAAACAATATTACTTGCTGACGATACTAGTGTCACAATTTTAAGCAGAAATTTTGATGATTTTTTTTTTTTCAGTGTAAAATTTAATTCTCCCTCATACAATTGCTGCTAATAATTTAATTCTAAATTTAGATAAAATGAATATAATGAAATTCATAACAAAGAATTCATCACATTCCACATTACATATTGGTTATAAAGAAAAGTATATAGAAGAAACAATTGATACAAAATTTCTTGGTTTACAAACTGATAACCACATAAGCTGAAAGAACCATATTGGGCAAATTAAGTTAAATGCAGCATCTTATACCATTAGGTTCGGCGGTCCATATCAGTAACATTAACACTCTCACATCAGTAGACTATTAATAGTTTCATTCTATTATAAAATATAGAATTTTAAAGTCTACGGGGGTTGTTACCCCACTGATGTCACCAGATTGTAGTTCCTCCTGGGCTAAGGGTTCTGTAAGGGTTCTGATTAAAACGTGGACCCTACCCCAAAGGGATACTACCTGTTAAGTAATTTTGCAGACTTGCATTAGCATTGTCTTAGCTTCAACAGTTACAGTAATGTTGCCACCAGTCAGTTTTGAATTTCCTAAGCAGATCACTGTCAACTGCCTTGTACGGAATTATTGTAATTCATAGTGTCTACAGGGGTAGTTATCCCTCTGATGTCACCAACTTGTAATGGCTAGCGGGGGTTTGTAAGCCTGCTGCTGCCGACAATTCTATAGTGGCTGGTGTTGTACCTCACCGTGACCATGCAACACTTTATTTGGGCAAATTCCAACCTCTGTACCAATTAAGCATTCGTCAAGACACGCTAACCAAACATAACTGAAAGTTCAAATGGTACCAAAGAAATTTGTGCAATCAAACACAATGCCCTTACTTTACTGGTAGCTAACATGAGTACTGAGCGTGTACGCAATTGTGGGATTATCTTTTACCGGACCAATCTGCTGGGGAAACGTTGTACACTTCACTCAATCACTCCTTTCTTCCATTGTACAAACAACCAAACTTCATGGTATTTGCTATCACCATTTTTGGAAATGTTAAATCTAATATAACCTTCTTGTTTCCACATATTAACTTTTTCCGTATATAATTTACCTGTCTCTAGCTATACTAAAAAAATTTCCTCAAAATAAATACTCTGGTTGTTATCACAATATCACAAGCATTAAATAATCATAAGTATTATATCTCCTACACGTTCAGTGCGTCAAATTCTCATCAAAATTTACCAATACTCTTGTAATAAAACAACCCATACAAGGAAGTACTTGGGATTGGATTACACCTGAAACTAAACCACAACTTACGTCCCAGCAGAACACAGAGTACAGGTTACAATTCTTTTTAAAATATATATATGTATATTTTCAACAAATTTACACTACCACATAAAAGAAAAAAACTTATATCTACATGATATAAATCTGATTTACCACACTTTGCTTTAGCAACATGAAGACAGATTATCTATGCAATTTCAACTCCCTCGCCTTACTTAAATTTGGGGAGGGGCAAAAAACAATTAAACCCTTCTAAATCATTTTCCTTTTAGTTTGGAGTTATGGATACACCACACACCACTTACCTGATATGAAAAGAAAAATCTGGAGCATAAGGCTTATATTGAGGCCTTCGTCAGAACGCTCTGGCTTTTTGTCTACGCTTGTTGAAAGGTGGATCACAAAGACACTGTGCATCCATTCTACTGGCCAGTAGACATGTTCACAAAACCCCTAACTCAACACCTTTTGAGTTCTCTTAGCAATGTCATATACAAACATAAAGGAATGTGCTATTACTAAGGAATGTTGCAAGATACAGCCTTCCAGTTGTTACGACGTGTAACTTTCTCAACGTAACTTATTTCTTAACTACAATTTAAAACTTGCCAACATGTCAACACACAAAATACAAATTACACAAATATAATCACCATAATTCACTACAAATTACCAAATTCTAAACACAAACCAAATGTCAACTAATTTCTCTCTTTCCATGCATTACAGAATAATTTTTAGGGGTAACTCTTCCAACAGTGGGAAGATTTTCACTTTACAAAAGATAATCATCAGAATTATGGCTGGTGTACAATTCAGAACGTTGTGTAGATGTCTATTTAAACAAATAGAGATTCTACACATTCCACGCCAGTATACACTTTCATTAATAAATTTCATTATCAATTATCAGGGAATATTTCAAACAAATTCATCTATACACAATACCAAGAATAAGAATCATCTTCATAGAGCAATGCCCACCTATCTTGTTTTCAAAAAACTACATTCTATGCTGGCATAAATTTTCAACATTTTACCACCTAATGCGACAATTCTCGGGAATGACAAGGCAAACTTTAAAGCAGCCTTATAAAAATACCTACACACAAAAACGATCCTTTTACTCTGTAGATGAACTTTTATTTATGGGTAAAGATAATTCATAACTTTTTTGTAAAATATTTGTAGTATTACAGTGCAAATTTATATATGTGCATTTATGACGTGTTCCACATCATACTGTCTTTATGACACATGCATGGATCCATGGAATGAATGAATGAATGACTAAAATGAATGAATGAATGAATGAATGAATGAATGAATGAATGAATGAATGAATGAATGAATGAATGAATGAATGAATGTATGTATGTATGTACGTATGTACGTATGTACGTATGTGCATATGTACGTATGTACGTATGTACGTATGTACGTATGTATGTATGTACGTATGTATGTATGTATGTATGTATGTATGTATGTACGTACATATGTACATATGTATGTTGTATGTATGTGTGTGCATGTATGTGTGTATGTATGTATGTATGTATTTTTTTTTTATTTTATATATAGTTTATTCGCAGCATGCCCCATTACCTTCGGTAATACTACATGCTTTGCCTGATCATTTACATATAGTTTTGTTAGTTTCTTATTGAATTTACATTATGTATGGTTCAGCTGTTCATATGTGATGTGAACTCTAGTTTGTTTTCACTGTCCTTTATGCCTTAGAACACCTGTGTTGTTAATTAAGTGTTCTTTTCTGAT
>Ga0268261_10004773_pt1 | contig 10202 bp, 5 predicted proteins | sample TergutNc150P1_FD_190353 | JGI IMG/M metagenome (GOLD analysis project Ga0268261, IMG submission 190353) | Nasutitermes corniger P1 segment gut microbial community from laboratory colony in Florida, USA - Nc150 P1 (SPAdes) (version 2) | ecosystem: Host-associated > Arthropoda: Insects > Digestive... | reverse complement strand
TTTACTTAGTTAAATTCCCGGAAGGGGCAACCAGTTCAGTTGAATTTCAGTGCAGGTAGTGCAGTACCGTTAAAAGCTGAATTAAAAAGGTGACTGACAAGCCATTAGGGCAGAAACTGGGAAGAGTAGAGATAACAATCAAAAAGCAATTACTGTACAGTACAAAATTCTCTAAAGGATGGTTTACACGAGGCCAGTAGACAGGCAAGGCAAGGCTGGAAATTTTCCGTATAAAGGCTTATTTTGATTTCCGTTTCCGCGATAGACAGTTTCCGTTTAATCCAGGGTATTTAACATCTGTTCCAGCCTCAAAGTCACGGGACATAAAAATATTTCCGTTTAAGACAAATTCCGTTTAATACAGGGTCCGTTTAAGACAGGTTTTACTGTATGAAACACCAGGTACATTGATATATTTTCGGTAGTAAATATCAAATGCAAGAACCAGGCAAAAAGACATCTATAATAACCAGTTCCATATTCACACTATTCATCTGATGTTCCTAAGGTGATAAATCAGATGACATGCAGGTATCGGGCACACGCGTCAAATCAAGAAAAGTACATAAAATTTGGTTAGAAAACGTCATGAAAAAGAAGCCCTGAGACCAATTTTTCCATCGAACGATGACATTAGAATGTACTAGAAATAAATATATATCTCTATATAAATAAATAAATATATATATATATATATATAAAATCCAAAGGCGAACTTGTGTAATTTCGGCCACGAACACCTTTCGCCCGAAATAAGGACATGCATTCAGCAGTTTGTCACCAATCTGAATACAGCACAGACTATCCAAACTGACAACTGCGACGACTTTCCACTACTACAGGCAGATATCGGGCTAGTACCTTGCAGTAGGACACAACGTCATCGACACAAAACCAATTAGTTGCTTGTTCATTACCACCCCCTCATCTCACTAGCAGCCAAGCAACAAGATTACCGATTTTCAAGCTAGTAAATAATCATGAACTCCTCACCGAACAATGAACCATGGAATACCACTAGACGAAACTGCCCTGATCAGACTAATTCCTGAGATCACATGCCCAGGTACTGCCCATACATAAAACCTACAAACCAGAGTAAAATCTATTACTACTCAACCTAAAACCAGAGTGACGTAACTTCAGGCAATCATTCCATAAACGTAATTGTTTAACACAGGGTTGCGCAAATTTTGGGCGCTGGGTCACCTGTACGACTAATTTTTGTAAGGGGGTCCCGAATATTTGTGGGTCCTCAGCATGGAACTTTCATCTCACCCTCCTGCCGCCTAGAATTTTCAGGCAGCTCCTATATTTTTAGAAAATTTGCGAACCCCAGATTTAACAACTACGGTACAGTTATTGAACACGTACGACTACGGCGTGTAGCACATGGAAATGACGTCACGGCCTGAAACGCAGTACTCTTCGCACCAGCCTTGTAGAGTTTACCTTCCCGCTAATCACAGTTATATAGACCTCTCTATTCCACTGTCAGCTTGCACGGTGTGCATCCCTCGTCCGAGCTTCCCCTTAGCCACGCATGTGTACAGAGCGCAATGCTATCACTGTTCTGTTCGGCAGACTGACCAGGCAAATCTATATGCAAATCAGTCCTAAACTTTAGATGGACCTCACTATGACGAGGAGGGGTGGGTACAGTCGTGTACAGGCAACTGTGCAACGACGAAGGGCACCTAACAAAAGCACTAAGTACATTATTTGGAAGACTCACGACAAAGTCCCGCCAAAACGGTTCGCTATGAAAACGTTATGTCCTTTCTTCTTCGAATTTTAACTGCCTAATGGCTTTTTGTGACAATAGCTATTACTGCAGATGAGAACTCGAGCTGAATTCTCTTTCTGAAGACATATGAAAGAAGTTTAATAAAATTACCTAAAAGTTTTACTTTGCAGCACGTCAGTGAAGGGAACGTAAGTTGGGTCGAACTTCAGAATCTTCCACAAAAGTGCTTGCCCGCAGCACCGAATTTCTACCACATTTCGAGATAAGTCCCACGTCTTCACGTTCTAATTTCTGACCACTACGTGCAAGCGGTCTACAACGCACAATCCGTAACATTACGGGAATCTAAAAACAAATTAATCAGTTGTCTAGCATAAAACAACACAGGTCAACATCCCTAACACACAGGATCGCCATCTGAAAAATACTGGGTCAGTTCAATTCAATTCGCATCTTCACAATCAATTTTCTAAGGATGCCTTTCAATAATACCCCCCATCCACTACTCGGTCTTACAATTCTTTCCTCCCACCCCACGGGCTTGGGATAACATATAGTTCGTGGAATGGAAAATGTTGATATTCTAACAACACTATGTGAACACAGCAGACACGAGAGCTTTGTTCTTAGTCTCTTGACAACTTTGCAACCTGCAGCGAAATTATTATCAAAGCAGCAGCACAGCAGTCATAATGTTACAATACCACCAATCACGAACACACTTTTCACCCGGTGATAGATAAACGTCAAACCATCAAAGGCTCGTGATTTATTCTTCAATTCTAAATTAATTAGCCATTACTAAACATACATAATTATGTGACAGACACAGGCCATAAACCAGTCTTTTGATCAAAGTCGCATCAAACGCGTGATTACATTACGTTCGTAGGAAAAATTCTTGACTAGTTTCAACTACTTATGATAAATTAGCATAGTATTAGTATAGGAACACTTCGATGAAAACGTCAAACACAACAGCCACAAACTGACAAATGAGTTAATTAGCAATCCGTAAAAAAAAAACCCCCCGGCCTGGAGTGTTTGTGATGCGGTGGTGATCACGACAGCCACACGTATGAATCAAGCCGCAATTGTTTTGCGCTCACAATCGCCACAGAAACCATCAACAAGTTCGGGAGCGGTGTTAAACCGCAGGTGTAATATGGGTACTCCACTGGAGTACAACACCGGTGGGCGTCTTGGTCTTGATATTCATATTGCAGCACAACACTACTGAAGACATTTCGCTCTTTTTTCTGTGTCGAAAGATGACATCCACAATGCCATACACATTCGCAGTCGGGTACTTCGCTATTCGCATTGCGTTCGAAAATTTCATGGTGAAGATCTGAACTGTGGTCTTCTGAATCACGACACCGTACAGCCTGAGAAATGAGTACGAACCTGAAGATGGAAGCAGTATGTTCCTCCAACACGCTGGCGTCATTACCCTGAAAAACATATAACGACCCACCCCCATTGGTTCACAACCCCACCCCTAACAACAAAATGAGCTATATAGCTGAACAGCCAATTCCGTTTCTGCTGGAACAAATCAGAAAGCCTTATTTCTCGGAACGGTCACTTCCTCCCGCATATTCTTACACGCGTTCGCACATTCACTAAAAGCGCCTGTAGTGACTTCACGTATCCGCCTGTGCGCGAAATTTGCTGTTCGAAACTTTTATTCAAATCAGTGGAAAAATTCCAGATTTGGTTAAACTCGGGCAAAAATAACGGACACGCTACACGAAGACCCAAATACGTTTCATATTTGCTGGCAGCATTAAATCGTCATAAGAGCGCTCTCTTCGACTGAAGTGCCATCAGGCTGCTAGGATGGACGAGAAGGTACAAACGGTACGCGAACACGCCACATTGCTGTGTTATACACACAATGCCCATCTTGTTTTGCAATTAATTACTATCATCCAATCACTGGAAGCTACATAGCCGGAATTAATGCAAGCACAGTTCAGCAGAATACAAAGACCAGAAGTACGACAAAACCACAAGTTTGCACAACGCTATATTCAGACCACAAAAACCTAAAGATGGCACAAAATGGCCTCTCGTTTAATCCTACAATGAGATTATCAAATGTAATAGAAGCATAATATAAGATGCCTCCTGCACAGTGAAGAGAATAAAAAATACATGCTGTAATGTAAAGAGAGAGCGAGGCGGAGAGAAATAGTTTTGAAGTATAAATTGTTGCAAATAAAATAAAGAAATGTCACATTTGAAAATAATCAGTTGTAGCAAGATCACAGAGTTTAAAAATTTACGCGTGGTGGGGGGAGGGGGGCGCAAGACTTCGATATGGCGAAGGTGGAAGCATGATACATGGAAATACTTCATTTTATACAATAATTTTGACAGTTTTTCAAGATAGAATAAATACCGCAAAATAAAAATCGTCATCAGCAATAAGAACAATAAACATATTGGATATGCACTGGCAAACACCCTGCTGTAACCAGTCACAACCAATTAATGTAAACGAAATGCAACAAACAAATTTTCGATTCGAATTGAAACACCAATAATGGTATACAGTAGGCCTACGGCCTAGTCTCAGTAACATCCATATAACACATATGTAACGCATTACGGCATATAAACAATTATATTTACAGGCACTGAGGCAATTTTACAACTCATGTAACCTTGTCCGTAACAGAATTTACGACAGGATGTAGTCAGGCAGTCTTCCTTACAGTCGCAACCCACGCAACAACGGATCTGGATTCGCAACAAACGGACATGGAGATCGTGTTTGAGAATCGTAAAGCACGGAAAGAATTCCTACTGTTACCAGCATTTGGAAAACGAAATAATACCACCACGGGAAATTCTCCACAATTTACCCACCCACCAGGGCACAGTGTAAATACTCTCGGAGTACAATGTTTGGACTTAAAAATACACAGCATCTCCTGCTTTAATACCACAACCTCACCTTCACGTCATCACCCCGAGTGACCAAAACTCTACCGTCTTGATGTTTTCGCGGCGACAAAATTAAATGAAATTTTCTTGGGCAGACAGCCGCGTCAGGATGTGAGGGTTTTCCGACGTTTCAGGAAATACCTATGTCCCTATTTTCTAGGTATGCTAGTGGCATGGTAGCAAAAACTGTTTTGGTGTTACCAAACCACCAGCACACCCTAAAGATGGGGACGGAGTTAGGTCCCGAAACGTCAGAAAACCGTCACATCCTGAAGCGGCTGTCACCCCAAGAAAATATCATGGAAACCTCTACCGTTTAGGCAAGTGGAAAAAAGGGGTGGGAAAACACGCCATGATTACAAAGAGAGGAATGCAGGTACATGTCCACTCCTTCTTCCCCTTGACACTTTACACTTGCAACTGGGTGAAAAAAAACACCGCGTGACTGTGTCCATCTTAGTCAGTCTCCACGTGGAGACGTAAAGACAACCTTAACTCGGGCCTGAAATCCACCCCTGGTCGTCCAACCCACAACCACAGCCTGTAACGTTTTCATTTTTAGGCGCGTTCACAAAATTGTGAAGAGCGACGACAAGCTTCATCACGTCCGTCTGTACGTCCGTCCGCATGGAACATCTCGTCTCCCACTAGAAGGATTTTCATTACATTTTATATTTGAGTATTTTTCGAAAATCTGCCGAGAAAATTCAACTTTAATTAAAACCTGTTACGAATAACGGGTATTTTACATGAAGAATAATAAACATTTTTGACCGTATCTCTCTTAGTTCTTAGAATGAGAAACGTTTCTCGTAAGAGGTGTAGAAAAACATCAAAATTCACGCTTCACTTTCGATAATAGATTTTTCCCCCGAAAGTCGTGCAGTTTATGAAAGAATTTGGAAAACTATTGGACGGCCGGACAGGCCATAGATGAAAATATGGAGCAAGCACATTGCATGCTGTATACCTACGGCTACAAACATACACTCAGAAAAAGTAACAGTAATTGCTGTTCCATTGTAACAATAGTTGCAGAAATGCACCTCATTGTTACGTTATACGGCACTGCCTGTAATTTTATTGTACTGTCGTTACTGCGACCGCTAATGGGCCGTACGAGTCCCGGGTGATGAATGAAAAAATATGGAGGAACAAATGGCAGGGGAAACCAACATTCTCGGAAACAGTCCGTCCTGGTGCCACTCAGCATACAACACGCCTCACACTCACTGCAACGGGTCGAAACCGTGCCTCTGCGGTGAGAAGTGGACACCTGAACTCCAGAGCTCACTAGCGCTTCAGCTGTCATAATGGAAATGCACCTGGCCCAATAAACCGATTTATGGCAGTTTAACAGTTATAAATTATGTTGACAAAACGCCACAACTGAATAATGCTTGAGGTGTTTTAACAGTGGTACACTTTTCAGTTTCATATTTTATTTGCAACTGAATCTCCTCACAGTACCCGAACAGACACAATCTCCATTTTATCCATCTACTTTCCCACAGGAAGCTGCAGTATCACTGCAGAGAGACCAAACGGAAGTGGTATCTTCGCTAAAATATTTTGAAGCAACAAATCAAACACCTTTTCTCCCTCCTTGTCCCAGGTATTGAATACCAGGAAATGAATATCTTATGAACACTGCAATGACAAAACTAGGGCTTCCGGCGCCAAATAACCAGTACTGAATCCAGAGAAACCTCTTAAGCCTGACGGTCTAGCCAAATCTTCATATTTGAATTCCGTAGCAGATTGCATCCAAAACCAGTGAACTCGTGGAATTTCATCATCAGACGAGTGAGTAGCGTAAGGTTTAGGACAGGGGAAGGGGGGTAGAAAAAAGGGTACGCTAGGGGATACAAAATAGCTGCTGTTCCAATTATGAGGGGTCAACAACTGTAGCTTTTGATGTTTCGATTAAAATGGGTGTTACAGAATGAGGGTAGGGTGCAACTGAAGATTAAAATAAAAATATATGCAGAGGAAACAACATCGCTGTTAGACTCACGTCAGTCGAAGATGAACAATGATTATAGAGACGCCGATAAGAACGGACACAATGATTGCCGACTTATGCTATAATGGTCGGCCTTCTACGTCAATACATTTCTGAATGTCAGCGGACTGGGACGCAACAAACGTCACGCTGAATAGGTCCATTGAAGGGATGGTAGGGTCGGTTATTGTACTCATGTGTTGTCTAAGATCAAGTGATAAGTGATCTAATACATCAGTAATGGTGAAATGGGAGCACCAGATGCAAGATCGACAAAGACTAATGCCAACAAAGCAGGATACACGATTCCCAAATTGTATTCCGCAAAGTTTATGGCGGATTCGGAGAACAAATTAATCTTTACATTAAAGTTTCTATTAAAAGACAACCTTGGAGTCCAAATGCCACACCCTCGATTTATGAACATACAAATTTCGGAACATGAGTCATAAAATACCACACAACAACAGCTAGTAACAAACCATAAGCAACCCTCGCAATCTCGCGCAGTTAGTACGCATGCGTCAGTGGAGTATGAAGCTAAGCAACCAAAAACAGCACTCCAAATATAGAGTAGTCAGCGCGTATGTGTCACTCGGAAATAGTGATGACCAGTAACGCTACCTAACAGTATCCACGGAACCAGAAGCTGTTCTTTTCGATACTTCGCAATGCAGACCTCCAGTACGCATGCATGAGTCGGCTGTCTACTGTACATCGTCATTGCCAAGGCCTTCATGTTTGACCATCTGTGCCAGGTCTGTTCAAACCTTAATGTGATGTGGCCAACTTCGGCAAAATTTGGTCTGCATGTGGTCAATATGAAATTCAATACACAGAATGAAGAATGAATAAGTACGCAATACATATACTTATATGTAGAATTGGTTTACCTGTGTATTTTTCTACTGATTCTGTTAGGAGGAATGTATAAAAAGTACAGTTCAAAACCTAGGTTATTGTGCCGCCAGCAAATTTTAAAAAAATGTATTAGTACGACGTACGTCTCCATGCGTAACAGGTCATACGTCTTCACAATTACTTCGGGGTTCTGTCTCAGTTTTGCCAGGGAAAGGAATGAAAGACGTTTTCACACTTAAAATGTCTCCGGGGGCAATATATTTCCCACAAGCTACGAGGTAGGCGGGACGATCTATGAGAAAATGACACAGACGGACAAGGAGGACAGCTTCTGAGTTCGAACAATTTTGTGATGATACACGTACTTCCACATTTGATGGAGTCGCTGTACCTTTCATCATCGACGTTTACTGCAACGGGTAATAAGCCGCGTTTCCACAACTGGTAGACATATTTGGCAGATGTGCCACTGTAGAAGAAGCCAAATGAATAAAATTCATACTGTTTGCACGACTGCTTTATTTAGCAAACTTTCCTACTCCGGTAAATTTGTTTAAGTATTAAAATATTTAGTAAATAACCAGTCGTGAAAACAATATGACAACCATGCATATGGTTTCATGCAGCACGCAAAATTATGGTAAAGGTAAGGCGAAGTTCACCCCGTAACATGCCAGGAAGGCACAGAGGGGTGAGTATAGGTGTAGCAAAAATCTTTCTCTAAACTCAACACTAGATGGGGTGGGTAGTAAACGCCACGCCCCCGCCCCTTTACTACTGGGAATGACGCGGTACCAACTGTATAGGAAGCTCAGCAGGCCGGTGTGGACGGTTGCGGAAAATTTCGCCCCAACCGGATTCGATCCCCGGACTGTCCAGCCCTTAGCGAATCGCTATACCGACTACATTATCCCGGCACACCACAATTATTGGTGTACCTGTCGATTATACCAGCCATGGGAACGCGACTTTATTTTGATAAGCCACATATGAACTACAAGGTGATGTACTCCCCATTGGAAAGACATTCATTTATGATAAAGGAACCATAAACTGTAAGGTGATGTATGCCCCAATGGCAAGACATCGATACAATCTTTATGGACATACATCATTTGCTTCAAAATTCAACGGAGGGCAGCGACAACTGTGGGGAGGAGAGGGCATCCCCACACCCTCATGAATACCGTACTGCTAGGGCTACATTTCATGAAGAAGGAAAGCAGCATAAAACTACAAACTATTCATTCTTGGCGCATAACATTTCAATATACTGATCCATAAGAGGAATGTCACATATGTCCTAACTCCACGTTCCATCCCCGAAACGGTAGGACGTTGGCCTTATATCTAGAATGCAAGAAAATAACAATACCGACAGATCTCTGGCAGATAATTTCTTCCAAAGTTGCTACTACGACAATGTGGGCCATACGAGAAGAGGATGTGGAAAGGACAGGCTGACTGCCATATTGCAAAGCGTTTTCTTAGACTGTGTCACTAAACTATATGAAGTTCTACAGTCGAAGTAAGAAGATTACGGAACTCGCCTTAAAACATGGGACATGGACCAAACACGCATAGAATGGTGACTTTTCCTTAAGCAGTGTTGAATCTGAAGCTTTACGAGAACATCGCAATTAGTTGTGTTGTACTCGTGCGATGTAAGTTTAAAAAATGTTACGCCTTACAAAGTGTCCACTCAACTCGGAGTTCGCGGGCAACATGTTACATGGCCAAAAAGTGTTGTGTTGTCCACAGAGACATTTGAAAAGAGAAAAAGTATTTTGACCATTTTCCTGGCAAACCCGACACAGAAAGCCTGAACAGTTCTGAAAACTTGTGAGTTGTTTATCTATGGAGACATAATCATATCACTATTTCATTCGTAAAAATGTGATCAAAGTAACAACAACCACGCCAATGCATTTTAAAAAATTTTCCTATTGTCATAATATTTTTATCGCAAATGATATACAAAAAACACACACGCAGGAATACGCAGATAATTATAATACGTATACTTATTCATTCTCCATTCTGTGTATTGAAATTCACAGCCTCTGCACCACATAAAAGGTTCAGCAGCACTCCCTTACTCTACATTTTAGGAGGAAAAACCTTTGACCACAGCGATGATATGCAGTTCCCGTTAAAGAAGAACGAATGTCCTTTTCTTCCCGGAAGTACTGGGTGTTTGCCTTCAAATTATGTGTAACTTAAAAAAATTCATTCCACATTAACACTAAACACATGTTACATTTATTTTTAGAGTAAACTTGTATTAAAATTTGCTCTGAACCTTCTACGCTTTCGACAGCGTATGAGGCTAGGTGGCCCCCGCAGCCTGTTCAGCAATAATGGAAAAGAGAAAAAATTAGTGAAACAAATCGGATTTAGAGCTCGGCTGTCAAGCGTTTAGCCGGACGACTTAATGAGAGCCTACGGTCGTCTTAATACAGTAAAGACAACTGTATGAACCAAACAGAGCTAAGGGGCAGTTTAGTTTCACGGCGCCAAAGTACTCCTGCACCGAGGAACTGCCGGATAAACGTTAATGCTTTCAGGTGAAGTGAGGGGAATAGCCGTAATTAATCGCGACTTCCTTTTCCAACAGCCCCCCCCCCCCCCCCC
>Ga0268261_10004772_pt1 | contig 10202 bp, 11 predicted proteins | sample TergutNc150P1_FD_190353 | JGI IMG/M metagenome (GOLD analysis project Ga0268261, IMG submission 190353) | Nasutitermes corniger P1 segment gut microbial community from laboratory colony in Florida, USA - Nc150 P1 (SPAdes) (version 2) | ecosystem: Host-associated > Arthropoda: Insects >... | reverse complement strand
GATTTAACCCTTATCCTGCTAACGTGGAGAAAATGGTGAGCTAATAATGCCAGCAAATAGCAGATGGGATTTAATTTGGGGTTTAAAGGGTTAATGGTACATATTATGTGAAGTTACATAATAAGGTGCCACTTGTAGCAATGATAACTGCCAGAATATGGCATCTAGTCCTCCAGCACAATGTAGCACTTCCAATTCCATCACATGTAGGGCATGCTGCAGGTTTAAGGCCAGGAAATGGTAGGAACTGTTCCTTAGATCTGCCATAATCAAATCAAAACTTTCATTGCTCAGGTAAAACAGAGAGTTTAGGGGTTGCCAATCCCTATCTGCAGAAGCCATCAACAGGGCTGCCTCAGCATCATTATGCTAACTGCATCCCCACTTATGATAGATGTGTATCAATCTTGGTGCTGATTATAATAAATGTGAAACACATGCAAGGATGTTGAAGCATATTTCTTATAATTAATTTTATGCATAAAGCCAACCTGAGATAATGAAAGCTGATCTTCCAAAATTGATTTCCTGTTACTGAGATTATCTAGTTCCTGTTGCAATGTCTCCATCTGCTGCTGCAATTGACTATTAGTTCTCTGTAGTTCTTCATGACGTTCCTTCAGCATAGGACTCAGACCCGCAATTAAGTTATCTGTCATATTTTGCTCCTAAAATGGGATAAAGAATTAAAGCAAGCAAATATGTGTGCCTTTGGATCATTCCATACTGCTATATTGTATACATATACACATTACAACACATACACCTAGACCTGTACTTCAGTCTAGATACAGTTGACTTCATCACCTCAGCTATGATAAATTACCAAAACTTATAATGTAACCTATGTAATACAACTGTATTTTGTCACTAACTATACTGATGACAATGTGGTTTTCCCCAAAGCCAAACTGTGCCACTCTGGCACCAGGAGCACAATGCAGCTACCCTCACTGGTGAGAAAGGTAATACAAGGCGTGTTTAAAAAAAGACCGAACTTTTGCTATGAAGACTTTATTGCTCATTTTACAACATTTAAAGCACTGTCCTCTTCAAAGTAGTCCCCTCTACTGGCAATACACCGTTCCCAACGTTTCTTCCATTGTTGGAATGCTTCTTGGAATGGACTTTCTGTGATGGTGCGCAGTTCTCTTATCGCATTTTCCTGAATCTCCTCTATGGTTTGGAAACGATGTCCTTTCAAAGTGGTTTTAAGTTTGGGAAACAGGAAAAGTCTGCTGAGGCTAAGTCCGGAGAATAGGGTGGATGGGGCACAATGGATGTCTGATATTTTGCCAGATAACTGCGGATGAGGAGCGACGCGTGAGCTGGGGCATTGTCATGGTGCAACAGCCAAGTCTGGTTTTCCCACAATTCAGGCCTTTTCATGCACACAGCATCCCTCAAATGCACTAAAACATCCTGGTACAACTGTTTGTTTACCATCTGACTACGTGGTACAAATTCATGATGGACGTGGTACAAATTCGTGATGGACAATGCCTTTCCAATCAAAAAACACAACCAGCAACACCTTGATCTTTGACCGACTCATCCGTGCTTTTTTGGTCGAGGAGACCCTTTCCCCATCCACCACGACGATTGCATCTTGGTTTCAACATCATACCCATAAACCCACATCTCATCTCCTGTTATGATGTTCTTAAGAAAGTTTTCATTACCGTTTGCATTGGCAAGCAGTTCCTGACTGATTTCAACATGGTTCTCTTTCTGATCGTCAGTCAACAAACGCGGCATGAATTGTGCACTGACGCGATGCATCTGAAAGTTTTCAGTAAAAATTTGATTGCAAAATCCTATGCTGATGCCCACTTTGTCAGCAACTTCTCGGATGGTTAAACAACGATTTCCACGAATCACAGCACAAACTCTCTCGACATGGTCGTCGTTTGTTGATGTGCAAGGTCGTCCAGGCCTGGGATCTTCACCGACCGACATTCTGCCCTCTTTAAAACGCTTAAACCACTCATAGCACTGAGTTCGGCTAATACAGTCCTCCCTGTATGCTTGGTTAAGCAATTGAAATGTCTCTGTAAAAATTTTTACCAAGTTTGCAGCAAAATTTCACGTATACACGTTGTTCTTCAAACTCTTTCATTGTCACTTTGTTACTAATCCGACAAACAGCTTGTGCACGTGCTGAGTTCAGTGGATGTAGCTCAACAACTAATGCTCATAGCGAAATGAAACAAATGGCAGTTTGTTGTCAAAACCTGATGCTAGGTGTGCTCAGTAGCCGCAGTGCACTCTCTGTGCTGGTTGGCATGCTATTTAAAAAGTCCAGTCTCTTTTTGAACATGCCTCATATAGCCAAGTAATACCTTCATGTCACAATAATTAGGGTATGAAGGCAAACGATATGAAGAAATAAATGTGAAGGTCACTCCAGCAAAACATATCTTACCCATTCTGAAACGCAAGGCACAAAGAATGAAATACCTGTTCGATTTCCTTCTCAAATTGACGTATCTGTGCTTCTTTTTGTTGTCGTTGGGAAAGTAATTGCTCAAGCTCAACTGTTGCCTCATCATTTTGTTCTTTCAGTTCCTTACATTCTGCATCCACTTCACCTTTCTCAGTTTCAGTGTTTACTTTATCCACTACTAAGTTGTAATCTGCCAACTGGCCCTGCAACTCTAATATGGAAACACAAAAGTAAACAGGCAAATATCAGCACAGTCATACCATTTTATTAAATGTTTGACTTAGAATACAGCAGTTCTACTCTTCACTTCCTTGATGTTATAAACAAAAAATGTAATGATTAAGGTTTCTCTTACTCTTTATTTCACTTTTTATGTAAATACCATGGTGTCATTTTTATTCAGTACAATTCATGTCATAGCTTGAAAAGTAACTTGGGTCTGAAGTGTGATGCCAATATAAAACTAATAAATACAAATTACTGTTCTTCTGATGAGTCTAATGACATCACTTTTTGGCACAACAGTACAGTTTCTTAAACTACTACAATCTTTTTAGTCACAGATTAACAGAAGCAGAAATGCCGTACTTAAAGTAGTGAATACAGAACCACAGGTGTTTGATGAAACTTAAAAAGCTGGGCACTAACACAAATTAGAACAAGTAGCCCATATTGCACTCCATTTATGGACATACATTTTGCTGCATACCAAAACATCAAAATTGGTGGCAACTAATCAAACTCCAGATTTCACTCACCTCTATCAAAAAATGAAAGAAATTAAAATGCATTATACCAGACTGCTTAATACAGGGTGACACAATAAAACGGGAACTTTTGAAATGCGTAATGGCAGCCATGTACAGTTGGCAGCACTGTGGAACAGGGACCTTGAGCTACAGACAACCTCGCCATTCAGTAATCATGGATCAGTGGAATGGTCAACAGCGTGCTTTCGCCATAAAAATGTTTTACAAAAACAATGATAGTTTGGAAGGTGTGCAGAAGGAGTTCTGACGTTTTTTCAATTTAGGGCGTCATGGTCAGGTTCCCGCAAAACACGCGATAAAAACTTGGATTAAAAACTTTGAAGAGACTGGATCGGTTCTGAAAAAGAAACCGACAGGACGACCGAGAAGTGCTTGTACTCCACAGAATATCGAAGCTGTACGCGTTTCAGTCTTATGGAGCCCACGGCGTTCAGTTCATAAGCTAGCAGGTGCGGTCAGGTTGTCCCGAGAGTGTGTTCACCGAATTCTCCATGTTGATTTAAAATTTCGTCCGTACAAGCTGCAGATCGTGCAAGAACTGAAGGAGAACGATCACCAGTTGCGATTAGAATTCTGTCAACAAATTACGACAAACATAAACGAGGACAATGAATTTCTGGATGAGCTGTGGATGTCAGATGAGGCCCATTTTCATCTCACAGGTTACGTGAACAAGCAGAACTATCATTACTGGGCAGACAGCAACCCTAAACAAGTTCATGAACGCCCTTTACACAGCAGCAAGGTGACGGTATGGCGTGCAGTTTTGTCACACGGTGTCATTGGACCTTACTTTTTCGAAAATGAAGAGCGGATCACAATGACTGTCACTTCGGATCGGTATGTTGAGATGCTGCAATCTTTTGCTGCACCTGCAATGAACAGTTTTCCACAACTTCACGAAGCCTGGTTTCAACAGGATGGTGCAACATCGCACACTGCAAGGCAATCAATGGCAGCTGTGCGAGAATTGTTCAGTAACCGTGTCATCTCAAGATTCGGTGACATTCCCTGGCCCCCAAGATCACCGGATTTGTCCGTTTGTGATTTTTTCTTGTGGGGCTACCTTAAGAATCAGGTCTACACAACTCGGCCAAGGACACTGGATGAATTGAAACAAAGAATCCAAGACGAAATTCGTGGTATCCCAGCTGAGATGTTGCAGCAGGCAATGGGGAACCTCAACGGCAGATTGAAAGAATGCATATGTACAGGAGGACGCCATCTACAGGGCGTAATTTTCAGACATTGATAATTTGGATTAGTGTCTCTTAAAAGGCAAGTTGTAATGGTTCAATTTTTTTCAATAAAATTTTTTTGTTACATTTCTTCAATTTTTGTTGGGTTTTTCAAAAGTTCCCGTTTTTTTGTGTCACCCTGTATAATGCAAATTATATAAGACTAAAATGAACACCAAGTCCACGTTTACTGTCCAAATTATTATTTATGTGTTAATTTACATGTCAGCCCTACACTACAATCAAAGAACCTAAGATACAAGAGGAATGGGAAGATGAAGGGACTCTTATGCTGCCATAGCACCTTTGTTGAGAGGAAGGTCAAACTTCAAACATTCTTGAGTTTATTACTGAATGTAGTTTAGTGGGCACTGTCATGCTACCTTACACTTGAACAATCCTTCTTCATTAATTTGTAAAAAATTTCTCCCTTTTTACCAATATGAAGCCACAAAATCAGTGTGCATAAATCAGTTTCCATACGTTAAATACTGTACATATTTACTGCCTCACCTGTAAGTTCAGCGGCCATTTCCTTTACACGTTTATCATAGACTAGAAAAGTTGCTTGCTCCTGTGACTGACTGTCAATTACTCTTGAAAGGCGTGCTATCTCTTGTGACAGTTCTCGAATTTTCATTTGTAGGAGACCTACAAAGTACCTCTTATCTTGTACCTGTCTCATGTGTGGCCCCCTTGTGCCAGTTCGAAGCCCACTAAGTCCTTGCTGAGTGATGGGACGATCCACAATATTCACCTGCATGATAAAATAAAATAGTAAGACCTTAGCAAATGTCAAACACTAGGCTGAACCTGCATCGTTGTTGGGTATGTTCAGACATTTGCCAGTGGAAAAACTGCAGAATGTGGAATGTGAAAGTTCATCACCATCATCATCATCACCACTACCACCACCACAATCTTCTTATTCTTCTTCTTAGATGGCACTACAGTCCAATGCAAACATTTGCCTCCATAATGGACTTCTCCCAGTCAGCTCTGCTTTTTTACTTCTTTTTCCAGTGCAGATGCATAGCAACCATTTAATAACCATCACCAGTGCTGAGAGGCAAAGTAGGAAGTCTGAATATCAAGAATACAGTTCAAACAGGCAATGGTTTCCCATCCCTTTTCTCAGTTAGCCTGGATGCTCTTGACACGGACTACCTGGTAAAGGCAGACTGGATATCTTCACTGCTCATCCCATCCAGGGAGGCAGTGCTAACAACTTTCCCAACGGAGTTGAGAGACACGTCACTCAACTGGGTACAATGAAAGGAATTGGGTTGAATTTGCCAGCAATTACATCCCAAGCCTTCTTTATGTAAAATGGATTGATGGCTCTTAAAGTTTTCTCAGTGCTTTCTGGTTTATATATATATATATATATATATATATATATATATATATATATATAGGAGATGGTGCTGACATTTAGTTGTAGCAGGTTTACATGACACAGTAGTACTCTGTCTTGAATGAAATTCAGGTGATAGAGCTCAAGACCATGTAGAAGTCATTTTGAAAGACTACCCTGGGGGAAAGATAATAAAAAATAAAAAATTACTGTCTTTTGGTCTGTGCAGGCATGGAGACTACAATCACCAGATCTCAGAAAATGCTTACAGGAGTTACCCTAGGAGAACAATACTGAAACTAACAACCAAATGGAAAGTTCTATATCACTGTCAAGCTGCAACTTTAGGCCCATACCATGGGAATAACTGCTCAAGGATCTCTACTCTATGTCACATAAACACATATAGGTCTACATACCTTCTTTGGCCTTCTGACTGCTTATATTACAGCCCCAGTCAGCAGTAATGGGGGAAAAGCACAGCCAGACCAATATGACTTGACCATCAGAGAGTCTGCACTGTTGGGACTCACACAAAATGTTACATGAGTGAATGTGACTTATGGCCCAGATTCTGCACTTAGGCTTGCACAAAGAAGCAGTGAAAAGGCTTCACTGAACCTTAATATTTGGATTCTCTACAGAGAAGCACATGAAGGAAGTCAGGCTGAAAATATGGGACAGTGCAAGACAGAAAGGAGCCCTACTTACGAGATATGAGATTAGGAAAGGTAATGGAGGTTCAGACCTCAGAAATGTATGAACCTAGAAGAATTGTTGTGACATATCACAAAGACATGACTAATCCTCTCATATGGGTGATGCATGTTGATGCACACAGACCAGTAATGAAGATGGAATGATACAGATGACACACACAATCGGTGGATGGTAAAAAGATCAAAAAGGAAATTTAAAGGACCCTTTGCATTCACCCATCAGAATGTGGTCCAGTCTATCTTGAAAGGTTTCTATTGAATTTCATACTTTTAGCTCCAATGAATCATTAGATGTTTTCATCAAACCAAAAGCGAAAGAAACATTTTTATGTCTGTCATGTTGCTACTTTGCATGCTACATAATATTACCCTAAAAAAAGGAACATACTTCAAAGAGTTATTAATATACATTATTTGAGGACCGTAAATATGGTGGTAGTAACGTTTCCACCAATTCACAAGTTTGTGCATGTCACTGTCATTATTACTGACTGTAAGACTCTCAAAAGTATGATAGGATGTCCTCCAATTGCATAAAATTCATACCAGATTCATAAAAACTGGTCCATTGATTCAAACGAAAGATGGTAACAAACATATATTCCTCTCCTCAGGAAAGGAAAGTACACTAAAATATTGCTACATAATCATCATTATGTGATTCCATTCTGTTAAGAGCATTAGTGCACTGGTATTTTACCTTTACAACATTTATAGTATAAAACACACTTTCATTTCCTCATCACGAGTAAACACCACTCTATATGCAATGAAAATCAAACACACTGAACAAAAGAATATATATTATTAGCAGAAGAAGAGAAAATACAGGGTGATCCACTCTGCTGATAAATTGAAGGATAATTTTCAGACATAAATTGTTAACATTTCAAGACAAGAGCCTTGCCAGGTGTCAAATAATATTTTCAGATCATGCACAGCCTGCTTAGAAGGTGACGGTCACCACTTCAAGAATCTTCAATAAAATATGGTAAAGTGAACTGCAGGAAAAAGACGGAATCTAAATTCCTATAATATGCAGGCTTCGTATGACAATGCTTGTGACAGCAGCCATGTTTGAGTTCATGATAAAAACACTTCATGCAACACTAAATACCACACTCATCTTCAGAATTATGATCTCTGCGTACTATACTAAAATTTAAATTTCAAACAGCTACTGTTCATCACATACTAGTATGTCACCACGTACACTGCACACATTTTTGTTTGGGATTGAAAATTGACTACCGGTTATTTTCAACTGAAAATCAATCAGAACACTAGGTTTTTTCCATACTTATGATGAAGGGTATAATAAGAGCATATAAACCTCTCTGTGGCAGCATTAAATGCAATTCAAGAATTACCAGTATTAGTAAGATGGCTATGACCATCACATTTTCTGCTGGCCACACACATATGCGAACCAAATGGCATTATACTGACCTACATTCTGAAACAGTACTAAAAAAAAAGTGGTGTTACTTCTCCATTATTGATCCTTCTGTTAATGACAACAGCAAAGACATGAGCATAAGGTACTTTTAAGTACTGATATAGTCAGATAACACTGTATGAACAGATTCTATCAGCTAGGATATAGTGTCACTTAATGCAATAAACAGGAGATACCATACCTGTGCTCCTGCTAAGGTCATTGCAGTACCTGCTCGGTTTACTGGTTGCTGCATCATCGCTGTAGCTGGACGGGATGGGGTTCCTGGCATCACTGCATTACGGACAGCAAATGTTGCAGATGGGGGCCGCATTGTCACATTTCTACTTACAGTCATGGGTCTCTGAGCATTCTGCTGAGTATATGGTCTTTCATCCATGACAGGACTCTTAAATGGAAGTCATATAACAATGGTTCATTTTTCTTCCAAGAAAAATACATTTAAAAATCCACACCATACCAGTTCTTTACAGTTTATTCTTGTTACCTCATACCACAATCATGTAAAACTACATTATGCCTAACTAGTACATCACTCACAAAAAGCTTTCCTTTGTTGTCAGGAGATGCATTAAATGCTACAGTTTAAAATTATGTACTGTGATTAGCTACAGTAGGGAAGGTTCAATGTATAATGAAGATTTCGAACTAACCAGGACTTATGAAGCTATTATTATACATTTCAATAAAGTGCAGGAAGTAGTACGAACATTTTTCCACTTCTTCATACTCACTACATGGTTTGGTAGCACACAACCATCGTCTGGTTAAATATCTGTCACTTTATCACAAACTAATCTAATGCAATGTTATGTTGTCACTTTTCAACCAAGGATTAAAATAATCTTAAATATTAAAATAAGAGGCATATACTACATACATTACTAAACTGTTCATACCTCATATTTTAATATCTTATAAGATTATTCTAAACCTAAAGTTTAATAGTGGCTACAGCACACTGCATTTATAATAATTTGTGACAAGATGATGGATGTTTCACCTAACGATGGTACAACTGTGTTGAAATATGCAGTGGATATCAATAAATTAGGGACTTCTCACAGTAAACGTTGTGTTACCGCAACATACGGTAAAGAGGACGAATACGTCTCAAAATTATGCTATTTTTTACATGTCTTCTCAGGTACTCAAGATTTAGCCTCTTTTCACCTGTTTCGACAATATGCCACGTCGTGAAACGGGTCTTTCTTCACTCCTCGGTCCCCGTTGTTGAGGGTAGTCAGTAGGATTACTAGGTGCCATTGTAGAATCCCTTGTCACAGGCCTGTCTTCCCGTCTCCATCTAGTTGTTGGTCGTTCTGTCTGACCTCTTGTTGTTGGCCTCTCGATTTCCATTCAGTTAATTTCATAGGCAAGCGGAAAGTAAAATAAAACTCGAAATTTTAACCAACCACCATAACCCACCACCTTTACTTTCAAAGCAGGCACTCATCTTCACTAATCGATATATCGATTTCGAAATTGTTGCACGATTTGTGCTTTTCCTACATTATGTGTCTACATTTAGATACGCAATGGTACGACTGCGTTCCCTCACACACGCCTGTTCAGCCAACCCGCACATCATGGATCCGGCGCTGAGGTAGTTTAGGAGGCAGTGGACACTGAACACAGAAACAGGACGAGTACCGTGTAGTTGAAGCTATTACTCGTAACGTTGACAATGTCGGCGACTGGAACTGTGTGCGTTTGAGTGGTACCACACTATGCGAAATGCAGATTGTAAATACTAAGCGAACAAATGGATTTATGTGATACGCAAATACAAGTCTGCGACATTTAATTTAATTTTTTTTTCTCACGCAGGCGGTAAAGGTTTGTTATACTATACTCTGAAAATCTCCTTTCGGTTTCATGTTGTCCCTGTGAAATTACACTAGAAAATACCTTCTTGTGTTTCTGGCAAAGGGAAATAAATTTAGTTTGAAATAAATTTGCCTATAAGCTAGTTATGCCAATAAAATAAGTCCGGACGAAAAAATAACATCTTTACATGAAATCTACTCGTATTCCATGTTCCGTATCTCAGCAGTTCCTATATTGGAGTGCGCCTTATACGTATAACTTATTTAACCCTTAGGTGACTAATGTCATATATATATGGAGCACCCATTCTTGATGTTTCTAGATCACACACAACGACGCAGCACAGTCGGTAGGACTCCTCTGGACGAGTGATCAGCTCGTCG
>Ga0268261_10004771_pt1 | contig 10203 bp, 4 predicted proteins | sample TergutNc150P1_FD_190353 | JGI IMG/M metagenome (GOLD analysis project Ga0268261, IMG submission 190353) | Nasutitermes corniger P1 segment gut microbial community from laboratory colony in Florida, USA - Nc150 P1 (SPAdes) (version 2) | ecosystem: Host-associated > Arthropoda: Insects > Digestive... | reverse complement strand
GTGCTGACACACACACACACACACACACACACACACACACACACACACACTCACACACACACTCACACTCATTCGCGCGAGCATATATAATTATACACATTATACACATACATACATAAACGCACATACATAGATACACACACATAAACACTCACACACACACACACTCACGCACTTACAAACGTGCATAAACACGAGACATACGCCCCACAAGCGCGCGTGGGACCCCAGAAATTGTACCAGTTTCTATTCCTCAAAGTAAACGAAACCTTAACCAGTATGAAGACGCAGGCCTATTGTGCACGAGTTTCCTCCACATTTCTATCGGGTAGAGCCACAGAGCTGCACGGGTCTACAGACCCCAGTATAACCCTGGATGATAATCTTTAAGTAATGTACTGATAAAGAATGTTCCTCTACACGTTGGAAGTGAGAGAATTGTGCAGCTGAAAACTGTTATAGAAGACTTACATATCCGCATGGAAATTAATACGGGAAGAATTTCATGCATATTTTGCACTGCATAAGCTAAGGCAGAATACTGTTTGTGCCTTAATTACTGATTTGACACGTCAGTAATCTCTACACATTTGAGATAATCATTGAAAGATAAGACCACTGTGCTTCTAGGTCTGCTGGTGATAGCACTACTCTGCAATATTTGCTTCTTGTGGTTGTCATACTACTGTTATACGAGTTTTGTATCAGATTTTTTCTGCATTTTATGAAATTATTATTAATATTATTATTATTATTAGCACCATTATCATTATCATCATCATCGTTTACAAAAACACGGCAACCAATCCGAAACTTAGTGCCAGATTATTGGTCAAAACTATAAAGAAAGTAAAAAAAATGCCATAAAAAAATTAAAGCATTACAATATAAATTGTAAATGAGCTTTATGCACAGAAACTAGCTAAGTAACTCCATTGAGAAGAGTTTTTTGTGAGAAGCTTATAGTTCCTCGGCTAACTGAAGAAATCCTAGCAATATATGCACCCTGAAATTCCATTTTTCATGTTTACAACAGACTGCCACCTTCCTTATTTTCAGCCTGACTTATTCAGTCGACCCCTCTCCATCCTATGTAACACTTATCTCAATATTATCCTCCCATCAACCTCTAGGTCTGAGAAATGATCTCTTTCCTTCACGTTTCTCCTACTAACACGCCATACGTACGAGTATTTCTTTTCTGCCCCGTACAAGCCCCACGCCCTGCGTCGTTTGATCACCCGAATATGACTTGGTGAACAGTACAAATTATGAAACTTTTATTAATGTCATTTTCGCCATCCTCTTTTTGCTTTGTCCACTTATGTACAAATATCTACCTGACCACCCCATACACTATATTCTTTCTTTGTATAACAGACAGTTAATGGTTGACAGTGTTTATAGTTTCGCTTGTTTTGAGATTGTCTCCGGCTATCGAAACTGGCTGTGGTCTGTACCAGTAAACGTTTAAAGTCATGATAATGATAATAATAATATTATCTAACCCATGCAGTATTGGAAAACTTAGAAAGAATGTCATCGAGAAAGCTGTACCTTCAACCACAGTTTTTTTTAACTAAATCATTTATAAGAACATTTGAAGGTACTAAATACATATAAATGGCGTAGATTTCCTTTTTCTGGAATAACACATCTTGTAGTTAGGTAGACAGATACCAAAGTTGCAGACGAGCATGTCTTCTAGAACGCCAATACGCAAGGTGTTATCCCAGTAGAAAAACTTGCATTTCTTCTAGCATATGTTTTATATTATCTTCCTTGGAGCAGAGCCCCAGCTGGTATTGATTGCTATCACACACATCTGTTTCTTTTCATCTTTTCACTAACTTCATCAGCGTTGTCTCTGATACAATATACAATGCGTAATAGTCAAGGAATTTCATGCAATTTAGAATCCAAAAGTTTATTTGTGAAAACACATGAGACCACAATCTATCCCTGTCCTCAGCTAAATGAATCCAATCCATATTACCCACTCCATGTTTTAAGTGTTATTTTAATAATATCCTTAAATCTACGTCTTTAACTTCCTAGCGGGCTTTTTCCTTTATGTTTCTCCACGGAAATCCTGCATGTATATTTCTTCCCATCATGCGTGCCACATGCCCAACCAGTTTTACCCTCCTTGATTTGATAACATGAATAATATATGATGAGTGGTGCGAATCATAAAAGTTTACCATCGTCTTGGTTCCTGTGGTGTCCTGTTACATCCTTCCTCTTAGGACCAATACAAACTCTGCAACCTATCCTAGAACGCCTTCACTCCTGATTTTTTCCTTAATATGATCCACTAAAGCTTACACCCACGGAAAAGAATAGACAAAAATCAAAATTTCTCATATTTATTACATGCCATTAGGAATTTGTTACACAAAATAAGGGCGATAGAAATATTCTAATTGAATGATTATATTCGGCGTACAAAATATACAGAAAAACACTAAAAAGGTTACTTTTGACAAAAATGGTGTTTACCAGTGTTATTGTTGAATCTGTTACTTCGAATACTATAACGATAATCCTCAATCATTTCTTATGGACAACCTTGAGACAGGAACGTTGTCAAGCATCCCACATGTAGGTGATAAAAGAGATATGTTTGGCTAATTACTGCAACCAGTTTTGTCACTATTCTGATAAATAAGTACGTAGAGTATTAGACTCCATTCACTGCTGAGGAGATTTTTTCCAACAAGGTTATAAATTTTTGTACCTCAGAATATGCTATTATACTACCTGACTGAGTCAATTACGTTGACAGCTATTTAATAACCTGTGATTTATGACATAAATTTCTCCATAACCAACCAAATACAATAGAAGTACTTCCTTAACAGTGAAGTGAAAGGTAGCCTTTTTATTGTACGAATGTCAAATGGATTGTTTACTTATCATGCAAAGACATGTTCCACCTTCTACTTTTCTTTGAAATCCACTAATTGACTGGTTGAGATACAAAGACCGAAAAACTATGGGAAATAATTATGCATTCTGTACCTACCTCTCCAGCCTGTATCAAAATAAAAAAAAAAAATAGAAACACAAAATGTTACCAGTGGGTCTTTCTTAATATTGAAGAACTTGTCTTTTCCACCCGAAATATTGGACAACTATTTCAATATTTTAATATACTATACATTTATTCTATTTTAATATGCAATAATCTACACTTTTATCTAGTTTCGACTTTGCAATTGAGATCTCAGCTATCTGAAAAATTATGGTTATAATGGGATGTATTTAAATTATCTTTCTTTGTATATTTTTAATTGCTTGATGTGGGTTTTTCACAAAAAGCCGAAACATATTGCAAGCAAAAAAATATATAAATATAGCTGTGACTAACGGTTTGTACTTCCTTTCTGATGATCGAATTTGTAATTATGTAAATAATATAAATATTCACATTACGTTCAGTCAAACCACCATTAAAAGAAAGAAACATACCGTCTGTCACAACCAAGGAGTGCCTATTATGTATATGGAATATTTGTTTACAACGTACTTCAGTCCAAAGGGACCATTTTCAGGTACTGCACAGATGTGATACATGACAGCTTTCTTTCTGTTTATTATTATCATCATAATCACAACAGTGTGAACCAAATTAAGACCTATAAATATTACTGAATTATACAGCACATAGTTTAAGAATATAAAATTGCTAAATCCTTTGTGACATATTTAATTATGTTCTCGAACTTGGGCTGCAACATAAGTGCGCCAAATGAGGCTGAAAAATTTAACTTTAGGCAAGAGTGAATTTAAAATATCTGAATGTTAAAGTAATATTTAAAAGTGACAAGAATATACGAAGAAGTAAGCCTGAAGAGCGAAAATATTCACAGATGTGATTTAACACGTCTGTAAGCTGGTACATATTAAATGATTTCTTTTGTCTCGTGATACCTGAGATCGAGGAAGCTCAGTATTTCCTGGGAGTAGTTAGGATTGCATATGGAGTACAAAGTAATTTTGTTTTCCTTTTTAAAGTACTGTGTACCAGATCTCTCGCCTGTCGGCAGCAATGAAGTACTGTATTTTCCTGACACTGTGTAAGTCGGTTTGTATTTGAACGGTACTGAAAACAAAAACCAATTACTGATACCTTCGAGTGGCGTTTTGCTCTGAGCCAATAATGTAGTTGGGAGATACTGTTTAATAGCCTCTCCGGTTCTTTGCATATCTTATATCCGAAACAACTGAGCGAATTTAGATGAAATTTAGTGCATTAGGATTAGCAGTATGAAATGTCGAGTACGTGTGATTTTAGCTTCTTCGATGGAATATACTGGCTAACTCTCTGTAAGGTCACTGAGATTAAACTTAAAGAATGCCGACTTAAATTCTCGATAAAATCAGTGCCTTTTACTTGAATGTTGCTATTTAATAGATACTGTCTGATCATCGGTAGGATGGTTTTAAGTCGGAAGTTATGTCGAAGGAAGTATAGTTGTTCTTTAATTTTTCTTTCGGTTGGTAGTAGAAATATACACGTATTTACCTTAAGCAGTAATCGATGGCGGGAAACGTCCTCACAGGTAATCATTTATGAAGAGATTATAGAACAACATAATTTAATCAATCGTATGAAAAATATGGAAGTTAATATATTTTAGAACGACGCTAACAAAACAAAATCTCATTAAAAATACATCAAGGTTACATTTCTTTCAAGGAATGCTTGCTGCTGTTTGGTCTAGAATCTTTTTAATCCTGGTTTCTATCAAAGACTTAAATATTAAAAAGAAACCAAAGTACACTTTTGCTAATAGTTTTGCGAATGTTGGGCTATTACACTCAGGGAATAACTAGTGGAAAGTTTATGATACTGGAAATTTTGTGCCCGCTGGGATCTCTGATTTCTGACGAGGGAGCACAAACGCAGTGGAAAAATATTTTATCGCAAGTGGTATAACGTATGTTGTTGAAAATGACCTGCTAGAATATTTACATCAATAATAAATTAATATGAAGTATAATTATGTTAAATTATTCCTTGGTTAACAAAATTTGTAAATAATTGCTGGATCTGAACCAGTACGGGTAGATGAATTAAAACATAACCATCATTCTTATATTTTATGTCCAGTTTCCAAATACCAGTCACACTGCAATGCAAATTCACCTGATCAGAATAATAAATCATCCTTTTAACCTATGGAGTCAAAGTACTTCATCCGACCTTGACAATATTTTGGCAACGTTTTCAGTTGTTACGTTATTTCTGCTGGACGGCCTGGCAACAGCGGAGAACATCTGTTCTCCAATTTGTACTATGTAATACAATCCAATCTGTGCCGGAGATGGGGTCTCAAAACCTGTAATTTTAGGAAGTCCTTGCGAATTCAAGTATCACAACTGCGCCAACCCACATAAGCGTAAGTTTCATAAAAATTGTGAGTTCCTTTTGAAGCCTTAACCTTTTTAGGTATATCGTACGGAACCAACGACATACAAAGTGGCTGTAGAATTGACGTCCATTTATTTCTTATACAGTAAGTTTCTGCCTATTTGTAAATCCACCTTTAAGGAAGCTTGTTCAAAGAGCATATTTCAAGTAACAGAGTTTATATCAGTAAGTCTAAATTTTAAATAACTAGCCAATTTTTATTCTACACATTAATGTAAAGTATATTTAATTATTTAAAATGTCATGATTACGCTATTCTGAATTTGTATTCACATAAATTCGCAATATTGTGCTTTGAGTAATTTAATTAATATACAAAATCTTTCTATATAGATTCCCCGAACATGGCAAATTTATCCCACAAAAATATTTAATTTGCCTTGAAATTCCGTAACAGCTGCCGTGCTCAGGAATAGGATTTAGAGTATTCTGCTCATACGTAGATGTTTTAACATGCCCGTTTCGAATCACGATTTGGAAGCCAGTTGACCGACTGACGTTTTATATAGAGTGTTTTGGGAGAATCTTAAAATTATGGTGGATTACGACAAAGATAAAAAGTCGCTAAATTATAATAGACGGCATGGCGTCACATCCCAGAAACCAGTAACGTTAAAAAGTACTCTTGTTACTGCTTACATATGATAAGAGTAGCTTATTATTTGTTGGTATGTCCCTAAGAAAGGCCAAAACATAAAAAGCGGATACTAATCGTGTTACAATAGAGTATACAATCTGTGTATCCTCCAGAATGTGCGCTCCGGAAGTATAAACTTCACTGCCACTAATGTGGGACAAAGAACTTTTCTAATTTATCATGGATATTAAATATCCATTAGCGCTGAGGCAGTCAAATGCAGTGGGAAGCATATTCGTAAAGCACTAAAGACTTTGGAAAGATTAATCTAATTAGTTCCTTTAGTGGCAGTCAGATATTTAAATTATATATACTTTGTTTGTGCACCTATAGGAGGGTGACGCACACAATCTGTTAAATTTTCCAACCATGTGTACGTAATCTGTGCCATTTATTTGACAGATACATGCGTTTAGATGCCTATAATTGCGTAGCCACGTGTTTGTTTATGCTTCTTTAGTTTGCACGTGCTTAGACTTGTTAAGATGGAGACATTATTTTATCTGAGCAGTGTGTGTGTGTGTGTGTGTGTGTGTGTGTGTGTGTGTGTGTGTGTGTGTGTGTGTGTGTGTGTCATTTACTTCTGCTGCTCCAATGCACGTGTGGGCGGACCGCTGAGTGCTGTGGTTTCCACTATACGCTACCTGAAGGTGACAAACGATCTTGGTCGAATAAAACAGTGTCCATGCCCTATTGTTATGATGTAGGCTACTTTGTTATCTTCGGGCTGTTGCAATTAACGTAAAAATAGAAAGAAAAACCTATGAATTGTAATGACTATTGTTCAACACTTTTATTTCAGTATTAGTAAATTCCAACTCTTGTAAGTTAAGGAGGCAAAAATAGACGGTGGTGGTGGTGATGGTGATGATGATGATGATGGTGTAAATATGGGCGTCGTTATCCGCATGTCTGACAAATAAAAGACATCAGTTGGACAGTTTAGTGAAGTTATTGTTCAAATAATGGCATTGAAATTGTGGGGCACCAAGAAAAAAATCTATTCTCAGCCACTCGCACATAAACCTACAGATATCATAGAAGAGAGGAACTGAATTTCATTTACCTGCCGCTCTGAATATCAAATATTTTAATTCAAATTTATTTTGAGTGCTGCAGGTGTGTGGTCATGCGAACCTGCATTCTCATTTGTTTGAAACTGAGAAAGATGGACTGTAGCAATCGACCAAGAAACGAGACCTAACCGACGTAGCGTAACGTTAAATTGTTATTTTTAGTATGATTACTTTCGTTATGGTCGTTACGAACTGTGATAAAATTGCTGGCTATGTTGTGGAATTAATAAAATTACACAGGTCCAGTGCTCGGGCTACGTGCACCGCCACGTAAGTCAACATACATGTAGCATGAAATAATTTAACACTGCCGCTTGCTTTTATAAACAGAAATCGAAATTTTTTATGATTACTGGGCCTTTTATCCCTTATAGCGTCTCCTTAAAATATGTGGTTCTTTTCTTTGCCACCCAAGAACTACAAAACCTCCTCAGTATGTAATTTGCTCTTTTTCAGACCCAAGTATTTTAAATTCACTTTTCCTCACAACTTGCTCCTTAATCCTGGAGGTGGAGTTGGAAGTAATTGGTTCCCCTGGTTATCAGTCTATGTCAATTTTGCTCGTTCCTTCACGGAACACATGACAAATTGCTCACACATAACACTTATACGATTAAATATATTTTCCAAAATCCATTACTGTATTTTTACAGAACTCAAAACAGCTTAAGTCTTCTGAATGTAATCTAGAAGACCCAATCACGGCGCAGCTAGGAGGAAATTACGACTTATGAAAGGAAGTTCTCAACGGTATTATATCTATGTAGGCTTGGGTACCGTATTTTCCGCCTCATAAGACACATTTTTCCCTCAGAAATATTCCAAAAATCACCCTTCATCTTAACACCGACGTAATAAGGCTATAAAATTTGCAAAAGTACCTTGTTAATTACAGGGTATGTTTTATCACTAGTAGCTTCCTATTAGTCGGGAAATACGGTAATTACAAAGCCAGACACACTCTATACCCTTCTTACACACTACATCGGTAATGTAAGAGAAAGATTACAAATAAACATTACTATGCAGAACTATCTTCATTTGAAATAATTCATTACTGTTTATGACCATCAGCTACCATTTTATACCGCTATTCTTCTTGTGTGTATGTGGGACACGCGGTGGTGCAGTTGGTTGAGGCACTGCGCTACAAACCGGAACGTCGCGGGTTCGATTCCCGATAGTGTTAATGGAATTCTTCCGGCCGCACTATGGCCCTGAATTTGACTCAGCCTCTAACAGAAATGGGTACCAGGAATATTTCCTGGGGGTATAGGCGGCCGGTGCGTAGGGCTAACAACTTTACCTTGTCTTGAAATATGGAAGCCTCAACCTCCTGCAAACCTCAGGGCCTGTCCAGGCCTGTAATGGGATTGCTTTACCTTTATCTTCTTCGTATCGTTAAGCATCCATACTGGCTGTTCAGTACACCAAGTCCGATATTCAGTTTGTACTGGGGGTTCTTTCCCCGCGAGAAAAGCGGCCTGGGAATGCAGCTGGCCACTGACTTCAAGGTAAGCGCTAAGGCTAAGCGTGAATTCAGCTGTACTTGCACTTCTGGTAGAGGCCATTAGGCGAGCACAGAGACAGCTTTACTTTGGCTATTTATACCTACGACCTAAAATGAATGAATATACCGTCGGTTACAACTACATTCATATGGTTATTTTAGTATAATACAGGGTCCGGCAGAAATACCTGACGATTTTGCAAAACAGTTTTGAGTGGAACCGTTGGCGTGGGGAATTTGTCCTTGAGCGCTCTTCTAGCGAGACCCAAAGCATTTCAGTTGCCATGGAGCGCTGGTCTGTAGAGCATCGGGCTTTTGCTGTGGAGACGTATTTCAAAAAACAACGATTCTGTCTTGACTCAGAGGATATTTCGTCGGCACTTCAATATTCATCGGAACGAGTGTCCCTAGTCGCAATACTTCTTCCTCTGAGGATATCTCAAGAGCAGGGTGTACGAAAAGAAACAAAGGACAACGGTGGATTTGAAACAGAACATCAGGGAAGAAGTGGCAGCAGTTTCTCCCAACATGCTGCAACGAGTGATGCAGAACTTCAGAAACGCTTGGGGAATGTGTTGACAACAAGGGACGCCACCTCACAGACACTATATTCAGGAAGTGAATGTTGTAATTAAAATCCTTTGAGTTAAAGGTAATTTTAGTAATAAATGTGCGTAAAAAGATAGTGTATTTTTCATTTTATTTTAACTTAAACATCATCAGGTTTTTCTGCTGGACCCTGTATATACTACACGTTTCGATCTTTTTTATTGCAATCATCAAGTATATGAAATCACAAAATCCTTTGAGGATGCCATTTGATATGCTTGATGCTGGCCATAAAAACCGAAATATGTAGTGTATAATACATTAAAATAACCATGTAAATAGAGTTGTTAACGGCGGTATGTACATGTATTTTGAGTTTGTACGCAACGGGCCGTATAAACCGAAACCAAAGTTTGCGCCTAGGGTCCTTTGTTAGTAAATAAAACTGAGCACATTTATTGTGTAAGGTACTCTGGTAAGCATGTAAACACGTCCGTCTTTAATACGAAGTCGTTTATTGATTTCCATGGAACAATTTGGACATTACGTTATAATGGTATTCAATAACACTGATCTACAGTCAAAAACTAGCACTGAAGAATAATTCTTTTATGGCTATTTCGTGGGTGCTGAACACGAATATGATATTAAGAATTGTTGTTTATCTCTTGTTTTGAAGATACAGGAGGCTGCGTTCATGTACAGTGTGTTCTGATTTCAAAGTGACTAACGCGGTAATTAGTGCACATGATAAGGTCATTAATCAAGGGCGACTAACGTTATGACTAGAGTACATGGTAAGGTCATTAATCACGGGTGACTAACGTTGTGACTAGTGTACATGATAAGGTCATTAATCACGGGTGACTAACGTTGTGGCTAGAGTATATGGTAAGGTCATTAATCACGGGTGACTAACGTTGTGACTAGTGTACATGATAAGGTCATTAATCACGGGTGAATAACGTTGTGACTAGTGTACATGATAAGG
>Ga0268261_10004770_pt1 | contig 10205 bp, 5 predicted proteins | sample TergutNc150P1_FD_190353 | JGI IMG/M metagenome (GOLD analysis project Ga0268261, IMG submission 190353) | Nasutitermes corniger P1 segment gut microbial community from laboratory colony in Florida, USA - Nc150 P1 (SPAdes) (version 2) | ecosystem: Host-associated > Arthropoda: Insects > Digestive... | reverse complement strand
CCCCATCCTACTCCTCTAATTTTAATATTGTCCACAATATTTAGATTTTTGTATAAATTATAAATTTCAACATTCCACATAGGATGCCAGCATCCTTTGTCTTGAATTGGGCCATAAGTTCTTCTTAATATTTTCCTTTCAAATGTACATAGCATTTGTTCTGTGATTTGTGTTAGGGTCCAGGCTGCACTTCCATAACACAGGACTGGTTTAATGTTTTATATAATCTTATCTTATTATTTTGGTGGATTTGTTCAGCTCTAAATATAGTTTGCAGAGAGGAATAGGCTTTATTAGCAGCTAGGATTGTAGCTTTGTTTATCATTTCATCATTAGTGTTATTGATTACAGTCCACAAATATTTAAAGCTCCTAACAACCTCAATGTCATGATGTTTAATTGTAAATATTTTGCTTATTCTTCTTCTTCTCCTATTTTGTACCATTGCTTTTGTTTTTCATCTCTTATGTTGAGCCCTGTTTCTTTAGCTTTCTCTTTCAGCCCTTCGTGTACTTCAGGCACAGCTCTTTTCGTTCTTCCCGTATTGTGTATGTCATCTGTATATCCTATTAACTGCACTGATTTGTAAAATATTGTGGATTTGACTTCTACTGACAGCTGTCTTACTACATACTCCAATGCTATGTTTAGAGGTGGAGTGCTAATCCAGCTCCTTATTTCAAGTCATTTTCTGCCTTATAACCATCAGTCATCATCAGTCTTATCTTAGCATGGTAGGTCTAGTCATTCATTGTTGCTTTTATTAACCTTATCAATTTATTTTGAATTCCAAAAAATTTTATTATTTTATTCAATATGTCTCTTTATACACTGTCATAGGTACCATGAAGTCAATGAAGATCTGGTGTATTTATACATTGTACTCCCAGGCCTTTTCCAGCAGATTTTGAACTGTAAAAATTTGGTCCGTAGTTGATTTTCCTGCTCTAAATCCTGCCTGGTATTTGCCAATGATATGATTGGTATATTTTGTAAGTCTGTTGTTGAGAACTGTGGTTAGTATTTTGTATCCTGTGCATAATAATTGTATTCCTCTATAATTGTGACACTGCAAAAATATGCCAGGTGGAAGAAGAGGAACGATGTTTGTGAATTTTATTACTGCAAACCAGGACTTAATGTTGGAATTTGTTCAAAAAAAGATGCCAGAGAGAGAAGGTTTTTAGACCATTGTTCTTTGTAGACATACCAAGTACAATCCAAATTCACATTTTTGTTCGAACTTTGAAAATCTGTCTTTAAATAGCTTAATTACCAGTCACAACTTTGGTAGAGATTAACGAGAAAATTAATTGGGACCAGACTGTTGGAATTTGCATTAAAAAGGGACTGCAAAAATAGGACATATTCTTCAAAGTCATTCACTGCCATTCTGTCCAGTCCCTCAATAAGTTTTAAATGTGTTACATCTTTTGCTTGAGCCCACTTGAGTCTTATAGCATTATACTGGCATTGATTTTGCAGATATTGATGAATGTCCTGGGCATTTTAACGCTTTAAGATTAGATCATTACATTTTTCCAAAACACCAGTTACCCAGTTACACAGTATCTTGTACCAGGAGAACAGTTAGCCCACTGTGGGGAAACTACTACTTGACATTCCTGCACACTGTCCTTTCTGTTATTTCATATGGGTATGTGTCACATTTGAGTGTTTGGCACTCCATATTCAAGGTCATGGGTTCAAATTCAGAGACAGGGATCTTGACTGGGATGTTTTCATGGGTTTTCTCCGTCCATCAGGCAGTTGCCACGATAGTTGTATGTAATAAGAACCAACAAAATGCACGCTTTTTACATTAATGTTTTACTGTAATTATAGTAATTATTTTTTTATTATAGTAATATAGTTAATGTAAAAAGTTTGCATTTTGTTGGTTCTTATTACATGGATATATAATAATGCACAGTTCAAAAACGTAAAGTTTGCCAAGAGAGAGTCGTAACTTAAGACTACCACTGCTATTTTCCACGTCCTTTCAAATTCGTTTTTCATCATTCAGTGCGATACAGTGTGAGCTGCTGAGAGCTTCATTGGGTTTTCCACAGATGACACCCGCGTGCATATGATCTTACCTTTTAATTCTTGAAAATGATGAGTGATTTACAGCAGGAGTGCACAGATTTTCCAAAAAACTAAGATGCGCCTCGAAATTCTAGGCACCAGAAGGAAGACATGAAGCATGTACTGAGGACCCACAAACATTAGGTGCCACCTTACAAGATGTAGTCGCCCAGCCCGGCTCTTGGGTTTGCTGCAGCCCTGACTTAGAGTGCCACTGTCCAAATCAGGAACTTAGAGCTCCACTGTCCAAATCAGGAACTTCCCAGTAACTTGTGAACATTAATTATCTGTTCAGATTTACTCATTCATTACCCTCCTTTGGTAGACATTATCACAGACAACAGGCATCTTAAATGAGTTTGAAATTGTACTAAATAAGTAACAAATAACATGGACATTATTGTAAAGCAGCTGTGGCTTATTTCTCTGTATCAATAAGAAAGGTGGGAAGGCAATGGGGATGAGTGACCATTATGGTGGAGCATATGAGTTGTACAGTGGGAGCATTACAGTTTCTTCATATTGTAAGCGTTAGGACATGAAACTGAAGAATACCTTATATGAAGGGAAAAATAAATTCAGATAATTGAGCCAGGGCCATAAATTTTATTTATTCATAAGTGAGGGTGCTTGTGGAACTGTAAGACATGGTCCCATATTTTGGGTTTAATTATTGAAAAGCAGACAGTGGGGATTCCATCTTCAAACAATTTTCTCATATTTTTACTGTGATCCTGGGGCAGGTTCTTTCTAGCATAAAAGTAATTATCTTTTGTGTTTGCCTTATGTTTGATTGAGTGCAGGATTTCAGGAAACAATGCTTTTATGTCCAGCTGTGTCACATTTCTTTCCTGTTTTCAGGCATTGAACGTATTCTGAAGTCTCGCATGGAGATGGTAGAAGCACGTGTTGTGGATTGGGCTCTTGCTGAAGCAATGGCATTTGGCTCTTTATTGAAAGAAGGAATTCATGTTCGCTTAAGTGGTCAGGATGTTGAAAGAGGAACTTTCAGGTATAATTTCAGAATACTGTATCTGATTACATTAAAACATACAAACACGTGCACATGCTTAATGTTCATGGGTTCAAAGTTTGATCATTGAAATACATGACCATTTTAAGACAAATTTGGCATTCAGAGGACTGTGCATCATGATATATTCTTATAATAAAAACCAACGAGATGCACTAATTTCTCAAAATTATTTTGGAATGGAACGCTACGTATTCCGTACAGTTTTTCTGTCCATCATCAGGAGTCCAGCATTGTACACACAGCAGTAGGAGTATGTCATACAGGTTTTGCTGACTTCTTGCTAGTGGGCTGAGGGTGGAACATCCTGATCCCGCTAGCAAGCAGTCTGCAAAACCTGTATGACATATACCTGTTGCTGTGTGTACAATGCTGGACTCCTGCCGACGGACAGAAAAACTGTCCGGAACAGGAAGTGTTGTATTCCAAAATAAATTCGAGAAATTAGTGCGTCTCGTTGGTTTTTATTATAAGAATTTATTTTAAGACAGTAAGGGACAGGAGTATTTACAAAGAGTTAGGATCATCAGGTGCACTAGAACTGGCCTGTAACATAGTGTTGCATACTGACACAGGGTTGGATGGACTTCTTCTTTGTACATTGCAGTTTTAAAAAAAAAACACGCACACAAAACTGTGTAGGACTTCTGCTTATAAGGGCATTCCCAAACAAGCAGTTGGCCCCAAGCACATATGGTTTTATGTTAGTTTCACCTTACGGTTCCAATAATGTTAGCAGTACCAAAAATGTTAAATTAGTGTTTGTTATTCTTATGCTTCTGTGACAGCCTCTTCACAAGGAATAAGTATTCACAATCCTAAATTCATTTTTAAACCTTGGTGCCATAGAAATAAGGTGGTGTTCTTGACAAGTACATTGTAACATTTTTAAATAGTTAAGGTACCTCTTAGAATACTAAGAATTAATAAGCACTACATAAGAGTTAGCCTGTTTTGAATGAACGTTCATCACACATCATTACCCAGCAAACCACGCCATATTTCTGGTTACACAACATGTGACATTTAAAATTATATTAATTATTATCATAAATTTAAAAATTGTACATTAAAAATACCTACAGTCAGTTTGTAACTAACTAGTACAGTACAGTGTGTGGCTTAAACATAAATGGAAATTGCTGACAATAAAATGCCGAGATAGTGGAGAATGTTGTTGAGAATGGGGTGTAAGAATGAGAGTGCAAGGAACTCTTAGAAAGGCAAGTTTGGTTGAAGTAAGTAAACAGGACGTTACTAGGTGCATGCATTGGATTTGGTACATTGTGTTGAGAGATGTGTAAATAGTTACACATTGTATAATGTTAGGTCTGTATGCCATTAAGCCCTACTGCTTTAATGTCACAATTGTTCATATTGTTCAGAAAGTCATAAATGGATTTTCCTCTACATATTTGAAGTGACTTGTCAAATTTGTGGTATAAATCAACTCATGTTTTTCCATTCTGGTACATTTTTATTTTCCTAATTTCATACTTTCCCTGTTTTTAAATTTATTTTTGGTCCTGTTGTTTAGTGTGCATGTGTATTTCCAGAATACTGACAGATTGATGCTCTTTGTGACATGTAAAATAGTGGACCATTTAATGGGGTCTGGTAGTGTCCTCTGCAAAGTTTGGGGAAATAGTGATTGGGTAGTGAAGTGTCCTCCGTGCACAGCTTAGTTTGTGAATGTGCACGGCATTAGAAGAATGTGCTGAGTGATAACATTCCACCGTAGCCCGTGAAAGAACGTGTCATTCCAACAGCACCCTGATTTCAGTACCCATTCAAAAAAAAAGTCTTACAAAGTATGCCTTACTTTCACTTAATAAGGTAGATTATGTCCATCTCTTTTACCAGTGTGTCTCAAAATAATGTAGTGAATTAATGTTATTTATTGACCTGCAGTCATCGCCACCATGTGCTGCACCATCAGTCAGTGGACAAGGCCACTTACAGACCTCTGTGCCACCTGTATCCAGATCAGGGTCCCTACACAGTTTGCAATAGCTCATTGTCTGAATTTGGAGTGCTAGGTAAGTATATTCAGTTTGCAGTTTGTGTGTACCTTCCAGATCTTTCTGGGAATGTTATTTGATAGCCATATTATCTTGTTATTACTAATCATTATTATTTCCATAAAGATTATGTACATAAAGGTAAGTATAGGTTGAGTTTTAGTTGGTAAATCAAGATTCTAATACTAAGCTAATTTAGGGTTTAGGTAACAGTTTGGTACTAAGAAAGCGAAAGTGGGCCATTCCAAAGCACAGGCAGGCAGTTGTCATTTGCTTACAATGGAAGATGGGTTTCAACCCAGAGTGATCCATTTGGTTTTCAATCATTGCATCACTGCATAGTATTCATTCATCTACTGTTCAGACCTCATCGAATAGGCTGTACCCGACCGCAGTTCAGAGTGACTGACTGTCACCCAACCTCAAGAATTAAAAGACAGTAAGAAAGAAGAAGCCAGCAATTAATGCTAGTTATCTAAGAAGGAAGTTTCTTGGCAAAGTAAATAATAATCATGACTGCCTGACTTTTTAGATAACTAGATGTATGTAGGAGCATGCTCTTGTTTGTTTTAAATGCCAGCCGTATGTTGTGTTGTACCCTGTGTATCACTGGTTTTGTAATTCATAATATTATATCAGTGTTTCTTCCCCCTCCCCCTTCATGACAAAAATAAACACCTAAAGACGGACTCATTAAAGTGGAATAAAAAGTAAGTGATAGTAAGATCAGCATATGTGTAGAAAACTAGACATTTTGTTCTTGACTGTATAAATGAGTGCAGTATATTTTTTCTACATACAGTACATCAGTACAAAATTTAATTAATTAAAAGCTGTAATTGAAATGTATCTTTACTTATATTTTATAAGGCTATTGTAAATAGATAAGCATTGTACAGTACTATGCAGTAGATGACAGTGGCAAGATGTATCCATTGAGGTGTCCTCATTATATGCATATCAGATCCATAAATCACAACACATGAATGTTGCACTTGTATGAAGTATTGTGATCTGAAGATTATGCATTTGAGGCAAAACATGGAAGCCACTAATTCAATGAGCATTGTGTTGACTGTGAGTTGATGATTTCCATTCAGTTTATAAGTTAAACAACAGGTTGGAGCAGTACCAATTTCTACACATTGTTATGGGTTTTCCTTTTCATGAGCAATGAAAGATAATATTAAATTGTTCCATGTGTTGTCTGAAATGATCAGTGGTACTGTGCTTTGAAAGCTGATTTGTTCTTAAAAGTCTTGTAAAGAATCTGTAGAAATAGAAATTAGAAGAACAATATTTTGCAGGTTTTGAGCTGGGGTATTCCATGACCAATCCCAATGCTCTGGTGTGCTGGGAAGCTCAGTTTGGAGATTTCAACAACACAGCACAGTGCATTATTGATCAGTTCATTTCATCTGGCCAAGCGAAATGGGTACGACAGTCTGGTCTTGTGATGCTTCTGCCCCATGCTTTGGAAGGCATGGTGAGTTTATTTTGTTTATTCATTCTGCTCTAAAGATTATAACATGGTTACAAAGATATGCAGAAGAATGAAAAACTGTGTGCCAAACCCAGTGACCGTGTGGTCTAAGGCTTGGTTCTGCCGCTGTGGTCTAAGGCTTGGGTCTGCCGCTGCTCACTTGCTGGGATTGCAGGTTCAAATCCTGCCAAGGTTATAGATGTCTGTCTCTTGTGAGTGTTGTGTGTTGTCAGATAGAGGGCTCTGCGTCAGGCTGCTCACTTGTCCAGAGGATTCCTACTAAGTGTAGTGCGTCTGAGTGTGTTCGTGAAGCTGCCATAATGAGGAGGCTCTTGCCCACTAGGGGCTGTTGTACCATGGAAGGGGGGGAAACAAGAAAAAGTGTGTATATAATTAAAAATACAAACTATTTACCCTGTTAATTCACATAATCCACACACTTATTTATAAAGTCATGGTACACCAAGTCTGTGAATAGTACTATTCAGTGTATACTGCTGCAAGTTCAACTGAAGTTAAGAAAATTATGGCACATAATGTTAAGAAATCAAGTCACATGAGGGAAACAGTTGCAGTGTGCTCTCTTCTGTTGTAATTAATAACAGTCATTCTTTACTGATGTTAACCGTGTCGTATTTTGCCATGTTGGCACGGTCAAGTTGCTGCTTATTGTTGGTGATTTCACATAAGAGGATATGAGCAACTTGACTACTGAACACAATAAGGCACTCAGCATGTAGTGTATGTCACAGGGGAGTCCCACTAACAATAAGAGGTTATTGTTTATGACATATCATCATCAACCTGCTTCACCTTTCCTATGGGTACCACCCATGCATGACTCGGTATGTTTCAACACAAGAAGTGGCAAAGTCATGGCAATGCAAAAGCATCCTGACCTGTAAAAGTGTAGCATCCAGTCCCATTTAGGATTGGGGGTTGGATGTTTAATTTGACCTGTCATATTAGTATGATGTTAGGATCACTGGTCTGTTTTTGTTGTTTTGTCCTGAAGTTTTTTATGGCTGAAAAAAATTTTGAGAATTCAGCCTTTTTATGCCAGTAGGCTGTCTTGGAAGTTGAGAAACAAAATCCAAGAAGGAAGAAAGTAGTTGACATGATTTCCTCATTGAGGTTGGGAATATTGGTTGTGATCTGGCACTTGGTGGTCATAATTTGCATTTCATTGGTTCTGTTATCAACAGGTTAGGTGTTAAAAGCTCCCTTTATATAGTTGGAACACCTGTTGGTACTGTAGTCATCCCTTCTGTTAGAACCATATCTGAAAAGTTCAGATGGATTGTTGAGAGATGTAACACTGCCAGTTTTCAAATATGCTTACTATAGAATAGAATACAGAAGGGCAGGCACCACAGTGACCCTGTGCACTTTGACTGTTACAGATCTTTTATGTAGTCTGTAATGTTCACGTTTGCAGCAGGCCTGCACCTTGAACAAAGTGCAGTATCCTGTCATTGGAGATGTCCTTAAGTCGCCTGGTTTCATAAAATTTCAACCCAGGTGTCTAAATCTTAATGTGGCCATAGCCTGAAAGTCACAAAAAAACGAGGCCATTTCACATCACCCTCGGGACCCTTTACCAGCTCCACTTTAAATAGATGTCCTTTTAAATGACAGTGCCCTATTAATGGCGCCATTATTATTAGTAGTAGCTGGTTTCTGCTCAAGTTGAGTAATTTTCCAGCTATTTTAGCAGAGAGTCTTTTAAGAAAGCCATTACCCTACCTTTGTCCACAAATGGTGTGCCAGTACTCCTCGTGTTTTCTGTTTGTCGAGCCCCTAACCACTCCCCTGTCATTCTCTGCAGGTGTTCTGAGGCAGGCTCAGGTCATAAGTGGATGTAAGGATTCTTGTCTGTCTGATTGGTCAGGTATTTATTTCCATTAATCCCCAGGTTTCCTGGTCCTGTTATGTTCTGCCACTTTCACCAGGGATTGATGGCAGTCCCACACTAATTTTTAATTAATCTGGAAACTGTTAAGCGCCTTAACCCTTATCCTGCTAACGTGGAGAATATGGTGAGCTTCTAATAATGCCAACAGATGACAGGCAGGATTTAACTCGTTTAAAGGGTTAATGACTGCCAGACTGTAACAATATAGATGTTAATACCTCTGTAACCCTTTTCTCTATTCTCCATTGTAACATGCCTACCAGAATTCAGCCATTATGTCTGCATTGTTCCCCTGTGAATGTGGCAGGGTTACATTCCTAACATAAATGGACAGTTCAGGTTGCTGGTTCTGAAGAAACATGGAAATAATCTCAAACTGGGGTTGATGGGAAAATAAAACAACTATCCAAATGTGTGTATGGTGGTCACTATATGAGTTGGAATGAAGCATGGGTTTTACAAATTCAGTGAAAGAACAAGCAAGCAGGTTAAGGTCCTTCATCATTCATATGATACGGCATTGAATATAGAACTCTCATCTATGTGTGTTTAAAAAAATACATGTTTCCATGGCAACTGCTCAAGAGCAACATGTATAGAAGTTCAGATTTTATAAAAATTTCAGTCATATAGGATATGGTGCTGTGTCATGGAATGAAGTTCTCCCTGTTTCGAAAGAGGGTAGTGCCATCATCTTGAGAGTAAAGCAGTTATTCTTGAACTTTGTGACCTTGAAGAGGAAGGCACTCCACTCCTGTAAAACACTGGGCACTCCTCGCTCAATTACACAGTATTATATCCCAGAAGTTGTGAATCTTAGTAACACCACTTTGAGAACATCACACCTCACATAACAAATTCCATGTTAATTAATTGTCAGCAATTACCATATATACTTGAGTGCAAGTGGAGGTGTTTCCCCTCAAATTTGACACTTAGATATGTGAGGTCATCTTGAAGTGCCAAGCCAGGTCACTCCAAATGGACAATGCGGAGCCTGCATTGCCCAGTCATCATGCATAAACAAAAGATAGAACAGAGCATGACTAAAGTTAACTGGCACAATCTTCACTTTTGAGGCTTTTTCAATGAAGCACAACATTTCGGATGCCACTTGTCTTTGTGTTCTGGCAAAAGAGGACCTAACCTGGTGGACCACTTAGGTCAAGCTATTCTCAGTCACAGGCACCATAGAAACAGTAACTTGTTAAGGTACATACCTGAGAACAGATGTCCAAGGGTAGTAACAGGAATGTGGCTATTAAAAAATTGAAAATTAACTGCAGTGCTCAAAAATAAAACCTGGACCAGTCCACAAATTAAAAACCACAAAGAGAGCCATGAACTCAGACACAACACAAAGTCCAGAACATGTGTATTTAAAATTCTTAACATACTAATACCATCTGTGGTGAAAGCTGTGAATCTTCGTGGTATCAAGTAAGTTTAAAGCCAAGCAGTATAAATGTATTGTTTTGTCAGTGTGACTCATTACGGCATGGTAGCATGTCTCACCAGAAGTGACTTTGAAGGATTTTAAGAAGTATTTTATATCTAGTGCAGTGCATGAGACTGACTGACTGATGATATGTTGTGGAATAACAGTGAAGAGGAAGGGGATGTTAGTGAGTGTGAGGAAGATGAAGGCACTCACTGTGAAGATGG
>Ga0268261_10004769_pt1 | contig 10205 bp, 6 predicted proteins | sample TergutNc150P1_FD_190353 | JGI IMG/M metagenome (GOLD analysis project Ga0268261, IMG submission 190353) | Nasutitermes corniger P1 segment gut microbial community from laboratory colony in Florida, USA - Nc150 P1 (SPAdes) (version 2) | ecosystem: Host-associated > Arthropoda: Insects > Digestive... | reverse complement strand
GCAACAGTTTTGTGATAAATATTGTATGTATGATACAGTTTCTTGGGAAAAGTTTTAATATTATATTAGTTCACTTTAATTTAAGAATGACATCTGAAGGAATAAATTCATGATAAATATGGGGGGAGGGGGATTTTGACAAGCTGAGAAATGGTTAGCTTTTCAAGGACTCTACTCCAAGGAGTAAGTCAGGCGTGACATACAGATGACAGTGGGTACAGCTTTCTGAAACATAGAGCATGTAGTAGATTCTTGTGTGATGATTCCTAGTGTATGACTAGTACTGCCAAGGTATTTGGTTAGGATAGTCTGACAGGTATTTGCAGCTTGTATTGGCTAATGCTGCAAATGCAATGATATTTTAAATACAATGCTGTGATTTGCTTCTGTAGCCTGAAGTTTTGGCACACTGTTCGATTGTGTTCCATCAGCATTATTTGGTGCTTGCAGCAAGAATGGCGACTAGCTGCATATCACCCCACCCTGTTGTGTCACCTGCCGAGCAGGTGATAGGGCAATTGTCAGAAAATGCACCTTTGACTCTGTTGTGTAAGCTGTCTAGGACCTCCTGTTAAAATGAGCCTTTGGTATATGCAAGCCCTTGGGAAGAACCTGGAAAGTAAACAGAAGACCAGGAAACCTTATTTTGCATCTGTGCTGGGTTGTTGTGGAGGCAGCAGTGCTGGTACACAAGCAGCAGACATCCTCTTTTTTGGCACTTCCTCTGTCTTACATGTCCTTGAATATTGCAGGTGGGTCAGGTTTCAATCCCATGTGTCTATACACAGACCAGTGATGCTGTCATACCAGCTGTGCCCTGTATGAGCAAACTTCAAACTGTTACATGGTATGCATGACTAAATGTCATCCCCCAAACCATTCCCTCTTAGTCGGTGAAGATATTTTTTGCTGTCAAAAAGTATCTTGTTTCTGGTCTAATTTGGGTACTCATAAAATGCACTAAATGAGTGGAAACATACCTGATTGTTGGAAGTCTGCGTTTAGATAACTGGACTCCCAGGCTGATTCAGTAGACCATTGTCTTTCAAGAAATAGAGTGAAAGGCACCTCCTGTTAAATGCTGCACGTTCTGTTTGTGTTTTGTCTCTTCCATGACTCAATGTGACAATGAAGCATATGTTCTAATGGACATGTTGAGGAACACAACCACAATATGCAGATATGTAACTAAATCATGACATGCGGATAGCTAACAGATTCCTTGAAAATGTTGCGATTTAAATAGTATTACTTTACCTGTTGTTTTGTATGATGTGAACTCTGGTCTGTCACATTAACGGAAGAAGGTCACCAGTGTGTCCATATTAACTAAATGCCAAGAAATAATTGAGAGCCTAAAGGGAATGCATAACAGGAAGCCAATGAAAAATAACATAATGAGTTGCTACATTTTTTGTACTATTTACCAGACATTTGGTCCATTAAATGAAGGAAGATGAAGTGGATGGGTTATGTGACCAGTATGGGGAGAAGGGGAAACCTTACGCAGCTTTGATTGTAAAACGTCAGGGATGAAATCTGCTAGGCAGGACTAGGATGAGGTGCTGTAGACTACATTAATTTTTCTCAGAATTGGGACGGGTAGAGGGCTGTTATGAACAAGTAACTTTTGTGTTTTATGAAATACAGGAGGCTTCTTGACTAGTTGATTAGAGGCTTAATGAATAGGTTTTCAAGGTTTACAGTGCTCTGTGGATTTAGTTTATTTGTTTGATAGAGATTATTGTTAATGTAGATATTACATGCGGTCACCCTTGTAATGTAAATGTATGTTAACATTGACCCCTGTTTTATTTGTGTTTCAGAAGTATTTGATAAATATATTTGATCAGTGTTGGTATTCACACTGGTTGGTTGTTACAGTCTGCCTAACATGATTAACCATTTAAAAGGTAAAGCAATCCCATTACAGGCCCTGAGGGTTCCAGGAGGTTGAGGCTCCCAGATTTCAAGACAGTCGACACATGAAGGTGGTAAGGTTGTCAGCCCTACTCACCGGCCGCCTTTACTCCCAGGAAACATTCCAGGTGCTCATTTTTGCTAGAGGCTGAGTCAACCCCAGGGCCATAGTGCCGCCAGAAGTATTATGTCATTGAAAAAATCCAATGACACTATCGGGAATCGAACCTGCGACCTTCTGACTTGTGGCGCAGTGCCTCAACCAACTGCGCTACTATGTGCCCCTGATTAAACAGTTACATTCAGTAAACACCAAAAGTGATTATTCTTCCTATTCTACCAATTGTGGGATGATGAAATCTCATTTTCCTTATCACTTGCCATATACCAAACTGGTAACCCTTCTGAAATTTAGGCTCGTTTTTATACAAGTCTGTACAACTGTTGTTCTTATGTTTTATCACTCCTCATTAATTTTGCCTTTTCAGCATTTACACCGTTTGTTGCTGAAATGTCTACAACTTTTACATCTTACATTGATCAGAGTACCTGCTTAATTTTGGAACTTGTCATTACAGGGTTTATGCTGCTTATGTGTGTAATACCTGAACTGTACAGAGTTTAAATTAATTATTTCTGTTTAATATAGTCTGTAGCTGTAGTGTTGAACCTGTTGTCAAGTACATTTTTAAAAGCTGCAAATTTTGCAAGATTTTGTTTTTGAGAGTATGGTATTTGAATGTATAAAAGTTAATCCAATGGCTTTATTATTGTGAGTTTTAAAGTTTTCACATGAATGTAATCAAGGATGGTGTTGTGGGTTGTGACCCTGATTGCTGGATGAGTTGTTCCTGGGCCTTCAAAGGAATGTGCCACCTTTATGTTAATGCGTTCCAGATCCTTGGATACTTTAAATTGCGTTATCCAGCTACGCAGCATGTAGACTTTTTATCATGGTTTTTGGTTTGAAATGAGCCATCCTTACTAATTTTTTGTTGAACTCTACAAAACTCTACACTTTTAACTGCTGGTATGGTTCTATTATGGAAAGATAAATGTGGACCTCACGGGTGATATTCACATCTTTTACATACAGAAAAGTATAATCTTTGTTGCTTCAGTACCATGCCTAACCCATCTGACTTCAAGTGCTGCTATTAAATTTGCTTGCAAGTCATCAGTGACCATGACCACTAATCTCCTGATGTTCTGTTCCAAAGATGTCATTCATTTTCCTTCACGTACATAATTCCAAAAGATTTATCTCTAGTCCACGGCCCAAACCCCAGTTGGGGTGATATTTTTCACATGTGTCCAGACTGGCCATGTGGCCCACCCAACCTCTTGTACACCTCATACTGGGTCTCTTTCCTGGGATAAAGTGGCTTGGGCATGAAGATCACCCACCTCTGTTTAGTGCCAAGTTTAAGTAAAGAGTGTAGCTATACCTGTGTTCCACCTCTAGGCCTTCATGCACTGATCAAGGGTCATACAGTATTTACCAAGACACAAGGAACATTCTTATCATGTTGCTTTCTGAAGGTGTAAAGTTGTTACAATCTGTCCCAAAACCCAAGCTGTAGGTTCACCCCTTATCAGCCCTCTGTGACCTATTATTCAATATTTTAATAAATACTTTCCACATCTGCAGGTCATTCTCTTGGTCCCAAGCATGCCATGCTCTGGTGACAGAGACACAGTTGATGTGGCATGTGTGCTATGATACTTGAAATGAATGATAAACTGCCCCATACAAACATTCACAGCATATGTGGGCCTATATAAAAATTCACTCTACTTCAGTATAAGCTTAATCTTATTTATCAAATACCATATTATTGCCACATATTGCTTTATGTGAAAGTTCATTTCTACAGGAACAACAACCTGATTGAACATCTTTTATTCTATTCCAGAGAGTTTCTTTTCCTGAAGGAGCAGATTTTGGTTCCTGGAAGCATATTGGCCATTTGTCTGAACCACAGAATAATTGTGCTCAACACAAAACATATAAACATCTTTGCGCCAGTAGTGAGGAGTACCAGTTTACATGTAATATGTGTGAGAAGCGTTACAAGTGGCGCTGTTCTTTGAAGGTACATATACGCATTCATACAGGGGAGCGGCCGTTTACATGCGATGTATGTAAGAAATCTTTCAGACAGGCAGGTGCCTTGAATTCGCATCAGTCTACTCATACAGGGGAGCGACCTTTTACATGTGATATATGTAAGAAATCTTTCCTGCGGTTATATACCTTGCAGTTGCATCAACGTACTCATACTGGGCAGCGTCCATTTGCGTGTGACATTTGTAAGAAATCTTTCTCTCGGTCAAGTGCCTTGAAGGTGCATCTACACACTCATACAGGGCAGCGGCCGTATATGTGTGATATATGTAATAAGTCTTTCAAGCAGTTTGGTCACTTGAAGTCGCATCTAATTACTCATACTGGGGAGCACCCGTTTACATGTGATATATGTAAGAAAGGATTCGTTCATCGCAGTGACTTGAAGAATCATTTACACATGCATACTGGGGAACGGCCATTTACATGTGAAGTGTGTAAGAAATCTTTCAGCCAGTCACGTTCCTTGAATTCCCATCAGCGTACTCATACTGGGGAGCGACCATTTCAATGTGATATGTGTAGCAAAGTTTATAGATTGTCTGGTTCCTTGAAGAGGCATCTGCGCAGTCATACAAGGGAGCAGCCGTTTACATGTGATATATGTAAGAAAGCTTTCACTTATCGCAGTGTTTTGCAGAGGCATTTACACATTCATACTGGCGAGCAGCCATTTACATGTGATGAACGTAACAAATCTTTCACTCTGTCAGGTTGTTTGAAGTTGTATCATCGTACTCATACTGGGTAGCATTTTCATGTGATGTATGTAAGAAATCCTTCAGTCAGCCAAGTACCTTGAAGTTGCATCTTTGCACTCATACTTAGGAGTGATCATTTACATATGATGTAAAAGGCTGTACTGAAAATTCCCGAACTTTGTCAGTAAAACTTTATTTCATTCACCTAGTAGTTATTTTGCCTTGTCTCCTTTGAAGTAGTTCCTTGCACTCCCAATACACCATTCCCAGCGTTCTCAATGCTTTTGGGAGAATTGTAGTTATGCTTTTTGTGGAATAACACACAGCTATGCCAGTGATTTTTTTTTTTTGGTGTGTTTTCAACAGACTTGAAACATTGATCTTTGAGTTTGAATTTCAGCTTCACGAACCAAAAGAATTTTGCTGTTGTGAAATCTGGCGATTACAGAAGTGGGATGAATGTTTTGTCATGCTTCACGAGGAAGTCACGAATAAGCAGTGAGGAAGGAATGTGAGGGGGCATTGTTGTGTTGGAGCATCCATTTCTTTCCCTCCACGAACTGGGCCTTTATCCCTTCAGCAAATTGACCACGTGCTCATAAGCAAAAGAAGAACTTATTCTATAATGCATGTTAGGACATTCAGAAGCCAGTTCCTCTGCTCTTATCTTGTTCAGGTTAAATTCTGGCAAAGGATCAGTTGTAGTAATGAGGGACAATATAGGAAACCCACAAAATGAGCACTTGCTCAGTGCAGATTGCCTTAAATAAAGAGAAGATATGAACAAGAAATTTATAGTAGGATAGAAGAAACTGAGATTTGCAGTGATGTGGAATTGGAGTGACATAATATTAAGAGTATAGTAAATTATAGAGTCTACAAAGTATTAGGAATAGAAGCCAATTGAAGAAATTCTGGTTGGTTTGATTATGAATGCGGAGAAAGTTATTTGAGTGAAAAATAAAGGCAGATGTATGTACCTTGTAAGAGATAAAAGAGCCAACAAGGTTATGAACAAAAGAGAAAGATTCTACAAAAATCTGCACAAAGAGGAAACGTTAAAAGATAAATAATGAAATAGAATCCCTGCAAATTGAGAACTACAAAAAGAATATAGGAAATTCTATAAAAAGTTTAATTAATTAACTAGACAGTAAAAACTGAGAAATAGGACTCAGAGCACAAGATGGGACAATGTTAACTGTGGAAGATCAAATGATCTGGAAGGAATATTTCCAGAGTGATGAACGAAATGTAGCACCAATAGAATGCCATGAGATGGAAAACCAAGATTTTCCAGAAGAAATTGTTGAAGAACTGACATACAAAGAACTACTCGTATATACAATTATAATTAATTTAGAAAAAATGAAGGCACCAGGAATTGACAGTATTAATGCAGAATTTATTCAAGCAACAGGACCACAGGTATACAGAAGATTGCACAGATTAGTAGTGAACATTTGGAATCAAGAAAAAATGCCTAATGAAGGAAACTTGGCATTAAATATGCCCAATGTTCAAGAAGGGAGAAAAATCAGAATGCCGTGACTATAGAGGAATTTCATTACTCATAGTATACAAAATACTGGCAGCTGCAATAAATAATAAGCTGGCACAATATGCCAAAGACCTAGGAGGAGAATACCAAAATGGGTTTAGAAATAATTGAACTGTTACTGACACCATAAATAAACTGTACTTATTTAGTCTAACACAGCACAGGTTTAACTCAAATTGTTGCTTTTGCATGTGTGCTACATGTTTCGGCCTGTACTTAGGCCATTCTCAGGCATGTCAATATAAAAACCTTATAAAGGAAATTGTAATAAGAATCTAAGAGACCATACAGATTCTGGTCACTCCATGTATTATGCGCCAGGTACTTGAAAAATGCTACGAATGTAGTATTGTATTGTATTTTATTTAACGTTCCATAAATCCACAAATAAAAACAAAGTAGGATATAGAACATGTCAAGAGTAATACATTATATAAATGTTTGGAATCAAACAGACTGATTTCAAGTCAAATACATGAATGATGTTTAATACAGATGGGAACAAAACATTGTGAAACAAGAACGCATAGGATATGGCTATAGTTACAAACAGAGGAATGGACAACAAACAATTAAGGAAAAATGAATACAAAATGCAATTATACGGATGTGAATAACATTAACATGACAATGACTGAATTTTTTTACAAGGCTTAGTGACAGTAAACATAGATTATTAAGGCAATATATTAAGTAAATGGTCTTATTAAAGACATTAAATGGCATATTTTCAGCTTGTGATAGATTTATGTTGAAAATATTCTTCTACGGAGTAAAAAGAATGTGTATGTAGGAATCATTTTAAACAAATTTCTTAACATTATTAGATATATCTTTAATGTATGGAGGAAGATTGTTGAAGATCTTAATGCCCATATAGTGTACTCCTCTTTGGTATACAGTAAGATTAGTTATGGGATGATAAAAATTATTTAATTGTCTTGTACTTTTAGTATGATTCTCTGAATTCAAAGTAAAAAGATGTTTGTTTTTAACTGCAAAGAGCATTAATGAGAGGATATATTGAGATACAAAAGGTAGAATTTCCAACCTTCTAAACAGATAAACATTAACTCTTAAAGGTGTTCTGGTAACTAACTATACGTACTACCTATTGTAAGATTAAACAAGAGTGGAAATGTGCTTACAAACGTAACAGAGAGACGCGTTCGCGTAACCATTGTTGCCGTGGTAAAGCAATAAGTATTACATATTCTGGGTTTATGTATGTAGCCTTAGTTATCCAGCATGCAAGGTTCTTGCCCCATATGATATTGTCTTCTACGGCCTGCCTGGCTCTACCATATTTTTCCACATCTCATAAATGGCACGAATTTCGGGGAGGGGGGATTACTGCACGTAAAAAAAGTGTCTTGATCTTCTGTACAACTTTTGCCTGAAACATTCCTCATTCTAAAAAAAATTCAGCGATATATCATAAATGTGTATAGGTTTCTGTGTAAATTACCAGTTATTGTCATACTTGAATGAAACTTGAATTTTCTCAACAGATTTTCGAAAAGTTCTCACATATGAAATTTCACGAAAATTCGTCCAGCAGGAACCGAATTGTTCCATGCGGACAGAAGGATATGATGAAGCCTTCGCATTTTTGCAAACGCTCCAAAATACTGTGCAGTTTCACCACAAAATGTACTTAAATGTACTCACAATGATTCGTAGAATAAACAGTGATCATTTCCCTGAATAGTATTAAAAACTTGTCTAAGTAATAGAGATTTTTATGTTTATTTTCAACTACGCACTGCAGCTTTTTAAGGCTTATTGTGCGATCTGGGTTAGACGTTCAAACTTTCGTCACCACGCAAGAGTACCCAGCGGCAGAAGGTGGAACTGTGGGCGAGAAATATCCGGTAAATTTTGCCTAAATGCCGACTTAAACGTTACATTTAGGGATCTTTTACATGCCGTAAAGCTACGACATGGGACCGACGGCTTTACTTCCCCTCCGAAGGAAGGCGTGCTGGGGATTTTTTTCGCCCTAAAAATCCGACGGCTTCCGCGAACCCGCGAACTTGGGTACCCAAGGCCAGCACGCTACCTCTAGACCACCGAAGCCGCTAAGTAATAGAGATACTGAAGAACGTCTTAAATATAAACTGAACCATTTCAGACTGACGGGCGTCGTAATCTAGATATTTCCCATCACACCGTAAACCAGCACTATACTATCACAACTTCAGAGGTAAGCGTTTCTCGACAAGGACCTGGTCATGATCGTGATTAGATTCACCTCCTTCCATTCCCTGTACCCTTTTTCCCTAGCATCCGTCTCTCGGCGTTATTCCCACTCCCTCCATCTTGAACGGGACATCTGCCAAAAGTATTTCTCGCAAAATTATGCATGCATTCCCGGTCCTTTCTACTTTCCCAGAATATTGTATTTCACTAATATATTGTACTCTCTTGCCCCTATAAGTAATTGGGTCCCTAGTTTCATAATACGTAGAGATAGGACGTAAGACCACCATGAGCACTGGCCCTCTTGTGGCGGTATAGCTGCATTCTTTTTAGGCGCGTTCGGAACGTAGCAAAAAGCGACTGTTAGCTTCGTCATGTGTGGTTGTCCGCACGGAACAACTCGGCTTCCACTAGACGGATTTTCCCGAAATTTTATATCCTGAGTATTTTTAGAAAACTCGTCGATAAAATCCAGGTTTCATTAAATCCGACAAGAATAACGGGTACTTTACATGACGACTAATATACATTTATGATCATATCTCGCTCATTTCGCACTGCGCTACAAGTCGGAAGGTCGCGGGTTTGATTCCCGATGGAGTGATTGGAATTTTTCATTGACATAATGCTCACGGCCGCACTATAGCCTTGGGGTCGACTTGCCCTAATAGAAATTAGTACCAGGAATATTTTCTGGGGAGTAAAGGCGACCTTACTACTTTCACGTGCCAATTGTCTAAAATTCTGGGAGCCTCAATCTCCTGGAAGGCTATGGGTCTGTTATAGGTCTGTGCAGAGATTGCTTAACCCTTTAAACGACGAATGAAATCCCTTCTGTCATTTGCTGGCATTATTAGGAGCTCACCATATTCTCCACGTTAGCAGGATAAGGGTTAAATCTTGCTCAGCCCGTCTTAGAATTAAAAATTTATCAGGCACAAGTTTTAGAAGTTGAAAGTTGGGAATTCCATTTTTGAAGTAAAGAACCGGCAGTTCCTTTTCAGGTTCTTGACTTCAGAGCCTATATTATACAAAAAACCAACAGTTCATGCATAACCTCAATATACACTGAAATGTACGTAATTCGCTACACGTTTTCTGTTACATATTATTTCTTTCCTAGAAACAATCGCATCTCATTGTTGATAATTAAATTCTTTTAATTCTTTTCACCTTCCGCACTCGAATACTATAATACACATAAAACAAACAGCGCACAAATAACCCCATCTTACACCTAAAATTATGTAAATCTTTCTAAATTTTTAATCTTTAGTTCTGTTTTCTTGTGACCTGATGATGGCCTGGTGGTAGAGGCCGAAACATGTTGTCACCTTAAATAAAATAGGTATTAATAATACTAGTTGTTTTGTGACTTGTGAATCTTTACTCCTTATTTGTACTTTCTAAATTTCTTGTTTATATTTTTAATCCTTCCCCTTTATACCATCACATAATTGTCCCACCTACATTTTAATACTTATTTATTTTGACTTTATTTTCCAGAATCGCCATTCAAAACCAGCAGTTTTTCTGAGTACCACACCTTTTATCTAAAAATTGCTTGTAATATACAGGGTGATCAAAAAGTCTTTGTGCACCTGATGATTACAATACAGAAAGTTACAAGTAATGTTCAAAGTGTCCCCCGCCAGTCTCCAAACATTTATTGACACGCCGAACTGTGTTCTCG